>ENA-OVFS01000068-OVFS01000068.1-human-gut-metagenome-genome-assembly--contig:-NODE-68-length-125210-cov-11.878015_pt1 | contig 125210 bp, 98 predicted proteins | sample MGYA00237763_ERZ505405 | MGnify/ENA primary metagenome ERZ505405 (study PRJEB26158, sample SAMN06016401) | human gut metagenome | biome: human gut; feature: ankylosing spondylitis patient; material... | reverse complement strand
ACCTCTTCGACCACACCGATGGACTCGTGACCCACCTGGCTGTGTGCGGCCTGTCTGCTCAGCCCACGGAAGAACCACAAATCGGAACCGCACACGCAAGTGCGCACCACGCGAATCACGATGTCGTCGTCCTGCCGAAGCGTCGCCTTCGGCACCTCCTCGACGGTCATCTTGCCGGGCTCCACGAATATCGCAGCCTTCATCATTTCGATCATGTCAATCACTCCTTTGTTGTGAATATCTGTCGGTTGCCGGCTATTGTTCGGCGTCGGGCTGCAGGCGCTTCACCTGCTCGATGATGTTCCGGTTCTCTTCGATGAGCTTTCCGAATAGGCGCGATGCCCCGAACTCGGGTCACGGGCGATGGGAGCGATGATGCCGATCTGCTCGTAGTAGCGCAGCGTGGACTCCGGAAGCCCGGAAATCATCGACGCCTCGCGAATCGTATGCCATGTGGTCGTTGTGCTCATATCGTCAACTCTAAAAACCTCAAGTACTTGAAGTAAAACGGCGACACGCCCATAAGAAAACGGGCTACGGCAAATGCAATGCCGCAGCCCGTCAGCGCCGGATACGAATCAGGCGCCGTAGCGTTCGAGATAGTCGTCGGCCGCGCTCTTGATGGCGTCGGTCACGTACGGCTGGCCGTCGGCCGTGACGATGTTGCGCCCGGCCTCGAAGATCTCGCGCACGTTGGCGATGGCGAGCACGGGGAATCCGAATTCCTTCTCGACCGCGGCCACCGCGGACAGGTCGGAGTCCTTCGTCTTCTCCATACGGTCGACGCTCAACACCAGACCGACGATGTCGACGTCGGCCTCGGCCCTGAGCTTGGGGATGACCTCGCGCACCGCGGTTCCTGCGGTCATCACGTCGTCGACGAGCAGCACCTTCATGCCGTCGGCCAGCTGCGTGCCGACCATCATGCCACCGTCGCCGTGGTCCTTTTTCTCCTTGCGGTCGAACGTGTAGCCGACCTGCATGCCGTGGCCGGAGGTCAGCGCGATCGCGGTGGATACGGCCAGCGGAATGCCCTTATAAGCCGGGCCGAACACCGTGTCGATGTCGTGCGGAAGACGCCCGGCCTTGATCTCCTCGGCGATCTTCTCGGCGTAGAACGCACCCAGCGTGGCGATCTTGCGACCGTCATTGAACGCGCCGGCGTTGATGAAATACGGCGATTGACGCCCTGATTTCAGGGTGAAGTCGCCGAACTTCAGCGCGTTCGATTCCAGCAGGAATTCGGTGAAGCGATGGTCAAGAGTCGCGATGGTCACAATGCCCTCCTCAATTGATGGTTATCTCCAAGTCTCCCCCGCTGCGAGCTTCGCCGCAAGTTCGGGCCTTGAATCCAACAGGTCGTCGAGCTCGCGGGCCACGCGCAGTGGTGCCGTCGGATCGTACAGGGCAGCCGCGCCGACCTCGACGGCGTTCGCGCCCGCATACAGGTATTCCAGTGCCTTCTCCCCCGAGTCGATGCCGCCGATGCCGATGATCGGAATGTCGGGCAGCGCCTGACGCACGCGCCACACGTAGCTCAGCGCGATCGGGAAGATCGCCGGGCCGGACACGCCGCCCGTGCGGTTCGAGAGGATCGGTTCGCCGGTGCGGATGTCGATGCGCATGCCGACCAGCGTGTTGATGAGACTCAGCGCGTCGGCGCCGGCATCCACCGCGGCTCGTGCGATCGTCGTGATGTCGGTGACGTTGGGCGACAGTTTCACGATCATCGGCTTTGAGGTGATCTTGCGCAGGCGGTCGATCAGGCGGTGCAGCGCCTCCGGGTCGGTTCCGACGCTCATGCCGCCGTGATTGACGTTGGGGCAGCTGACGTTGATCTCCAGCATGTCGGCGCGCGAGTCGGCCAGTTTCGCCACGACTTCGGCGTACTCGTCGTCGCTGTGCCCGGCGACATTGGTGATGACCGTGGCTCCGAGGTCCTTGAGCTTGGGCAGCTCGTCCACCAGATAATGATCCACGCCGGGATTCTGCAACCCCACGGAGTTCACCATGCCGGCGGGGGTCTCCGCCGTGCGCGGGCCGGGATTGCCCTGCCATGGCTCTGGGGACACGCCCTTGGTGCAGATGGCGCCCATCTGGCTCACGTCATAGAACCAACGGCATGCCGCGAGCTGGAACGTCCCGGACGCGGTGCCGACGGGGTTCTTCCATTCGACGCCGGCGACGATGGTCGAATGCTTCCACTGGTGCGGCTCATATACGTTCGTGTCGGTGACGGCAGCCATGGTCACGCCTCCCATCCGAGCTGCTGGGCGGTGAACACCGGTCCGTCAGAGCACACCTTGCTGCGCCCGGCGACCGTATCGACCACGCAGGTCACGCATGTGCCGTATCCGCATCCCATGCGCTGCTCCATGCTGAGCTGGCATTCGATGCCCCGCGCGGTCGTCCACAGGGCTACCGCCTTCATCATCGGCAGCGGGCCGCACGACAGCACGACCGTCTCCAGGCCGCCGGCCGCCAGTTCCCCTTGTGATTCCATGCGGTCAAGCAACGTGATGACGTTGCCTTCCGACTCGTCGATGCTCAGCGTGCGGTGTGCGTAAGGGCTCACGATCTCATCGGCGAAATGCACGTTCCTGTAGCCGAACACCGCGGTCGAGTGTGACTTTTCCGACGCCTGCAACCGTTGCGCGGCATAGATCAGCGGCGGCACGCCCAGGCCTCCGCCAACCAGCAGATAGTGTGCGTCGCGTTTCGTGTTGAACGGGCGGCCGAGCGGGCCGAGCACGTCGATCCGGTCCCCGGCATGAAGACGCGAGAACTCCTGCGTCCCCTTGCCGACGACGGCGAAGATGACGCTGACCAGATCGTCGCGCACCTCACTCACCCCGAACGGACGCGGCATCAGCATCATGCTGTCATGGCTGAACAGGTTGACGAACTGCGCCGCCTTGGCGTGGGCGGCGATGTATCCGTCGCGGAACGTCAGGCGGAATACGCCGTCCGACAGCCTGCGCACGTCGGTGACGTCGACGGCATGTCGTCCGGGGAAGAAACCGGCGGAAGTCGCTTGGCTTACGACATCATCGACCGGCGTGAAGGTGGCTGCTGGCATACACTCCTCCATCCATGTGACCATCAGTTCAAGATTACGGCATGACGATGCCGTGACGCGCTCGTGGCGCAACGAAATGCGGTGATTCGGCGGCGTCTCCCGAAGCCGGTTCACCGCCTCAGCGGTACACGTTGACGCGCAGGTCGTCGCGCATGTCCTGCGCGGCCTTGCGGGCGCAGCGCGCCACCAGGTCGAGCGCGTCGTCGGCGCTCATGTCCTCGCGGTATTCCTCGCTCTTGCGCCATGCGCCGATGATGCCGCGCGAGGAGTTCACGATGGCACCGGAGCCGTCGGCGTCGAACATCCCGGCGACGTCGCCCGCCTTGCCTCCCTGCGCGCCGTACCCCGGCACGAGGAAGAAAGTGTGGGGCATCCGGGCCCTAAGCGCCTTGCCCTCCTGCGGATGGGTCGCGCCGACGACCGCGCCGACGTGCGAATACCCGTGGCGTCCGATGGTGTCGGCGCCCCAGCCCTCCACCAGGTCCGCTGTACGTTCGTACAGCTTCTCGCCGCCGGCAAGCTCCAGCTCCTGCAATTCGGAGCTGGAAGGGTTGGACGTCCGTACAAGAACGAAGATGTCCTTGTCGTGCGCCGCGGCTGCCTCGACGAACGGCGTGATGCCATCCGTGCCGAGATAAGGGTTGACGGTGACGGCATCTTCGTGCCAGGGGTCATACAGGCCGTCGCCGTCGGTGACTCCGGATAGATGACCGGCGTATGCGGCGGCCGTGGATCCGATGTCGCCGCGCTTGATGTCGCCGAGCACGTACAGGCCCTGCTGCTGGGCGTATTCGCAGGTCATCGTGTATGTGTCGACCCCGGCCGGGCCGATCGCCTCATACATGGCGATCTGCGGCTTGACCGCGGGCACGATGTCGGCGACCGCATCGATGATCGCCCGGTTGAATTCGAAATACGCTACGGCCAGACGTGCCGCGGGCAATTCGGACTCATCCTCGATGGATTCCCGCACCTCGTCGGTGAACGAATCCACGACCTGCGGCGGGACCAGCGCAGGCGTCGGATCGAGTCCGACGACGCTGGGGTTCTGTGCCTCCTCAATGGCTTCGATCAAACGATCCATGCGTGGTACTTCCTTTCATGTGTCTGCCCCGCCGCTGACGGCGGGTTTGCGGGCCGGTTCGAATCTGCCGTCAGTGAATGCGGCTGAATACCAGCGTGGAGCCGATGACGGTCGCCAGCGGACGCCCGGTGACATGCCATCCGCCGAAGGGCGTGTTGCGGGCCTTGGACAGGAACTTCTCGGGGTCGACGGTCCATGCCTCGGACGTGTTGAGGATGGCGAGGTCGACGTTCTCCGGGTGCTCCACGGCGGACAGGTCCAGAGTGCGCTTGGACGCGCAGGGGGCGGTGACGTTGAGCAGCGCGGCGACGTCGGTCGGCCGGTGGCCCATCAGGCGCGAGGGCGCGACGCTCATCAGCTCGATGAGCCGCTGATCGGAGATGTAACCCCCGTCGACCAGCACCTTGTGGCACACGCCGTACGCGCATTCCAGCCCGATGATGCCGTTGGGCGCCTCCAGGAAGCCGCGTTCCTTCTCCTCCAGCGTGTGGGGCGCATGATCGGTGGCCAGCAGGTCGACCGTGCCATCCGCGATCGCGGCAATCGTTGCCTGACGATCCGCGGCCGATCGCAGAGGCGGGTTCATCTTCGCCAGCGTGCCGTATTCGAGCAGGTCCTCGTCGCACAGCGCCAGATAGTGCGGCGCGGTCTCACAGGTGATTGGCAGCCCTTCCGCCTTGGCCTTGCGGATCGCGTCGAAGGAGATGGCCGTGCTGACATGCTGGAAGTGGATGTGCACGCCGGTCTCGCGCGCCTTCTCGATGTCGCGCGAGACGATCTTCAGTTCGGTGTCCTCCGGGATTCCCGGCACGCCGAGCTTGCGGGAAACCGGGCCGTCGTTGACCGCACCGGTGTCGTGATGCTCGCAATGCTCGATGAGATACAGGCCGCTCTCCTTGACGTTGGCGAGCACCTGGTCGAGGAGGCCGGGCGTCACCGCGGCCCCGTCGTCGCTGATGGCGGTGACCGGGTGGGCCAGTTGCCACGCGTCCTTGCCATCCATGTCATGGCCGTCGAGATGGCGCAGCCAGTCGGCCGGGTCACTCGCCTCGACGCCGGCGCGGTCCTTGGAGGCGCATACGCACAGGTCGTAGCGCACCGGCAGCGACACGTCGTGCACCCGCTCGTAATGCTGCAGGTAGTCGATGACGTCGCTGCAGCCTGCGTCCAGCACCTCCGCGGCACCGGATGCGCCGGCCTTCACCGCACGCCCGTCCATGGCGGGGACAGTGTTCGGCATGATGAGTACGTTCGTGTAGCCGCCCGACGCAGCCGCCCTGCAGCCGGACACCATGGATTCCTTATAGGTCTGGCCGGGATCGCGGAAATGCACGTGCGGATCGGCGAAGCCGGGGGCGACCGTCAGCCCGGTGGCGTCGAAGTCACCTTCGATGACGCCGCCGTCCTCCGGCTGATTGCGTGCGTCGGCCGAGGGAATCACCATGTCGATGATCTCGCCGGTGTCCCAGACGCGAATGTTGCGTAAGATCAGCATATGCATCTCCTTGTGGGGTTGGCTCTGATGAAGACGGTTGCACCCGCTGGATCGCGGTTTCGGTCGCCAGAGCTTGACGTCCGAAACCGCGAAACGACGGGCGTGAGGTCAGAACTTGGCTTCCTCGTCGCAGTAGTCGCAGCGGTACTCCTGACGCTGCGAATGCACGAGATGGAACATCTGGTCGATACCACGCTCGGTGGTGGTCACGCAACGGGGATTCACGCAGGTGATGATGTTCACCACGTGTTCCGGCAGCGTGGGCTTGAGCTTGCGGACGATCTTGCCGCCGCGCACGATGCCGACGGTGGCCTGACGGGCGACCAGGCCGAGCACGTCGAGATCGACGTTTTCCTCATCCTCGATCTTGATGATGTCCTTCGTGCCGTACAGGTGGCTGTCGGCGTTCATGATGAGCGCCAGCCGCGTCTTGGACGGATCGATCTTCAGGTACTCCAGCACCTTGAGCGCGGTGCCGGCGGGCACATGGTCGATGATGATGCCGTTTTGAATGCTGGTGACTTCCATCAGGCCTGAACCTCCTTGGGGTCGAGCGGCTCATATCCCGGCAGCTGGTCTCCGACCACCGAGCTTTCCAATGCCATACGCATGAGCATGCCGTTCTTGACCTGCTCGAAGTAGGCGGCGCGCGGGTCGGCGTCGACCTCGACGGCGATCTCGTTGATGCGCGGCAGCGGGTGCAGCACGGCCATGCTCGGCTTGGCCTTGGAGAGCTTGTCCTCGTCGAGGATGTACGTGTCGCGCAGACGCAGGTAGTCATCCTCGTTGAAGAAGCGCTCCTGCTGCACGCGGGTCATGTACAGCACGTCGAGGTCGCCGATCACGGAGACGAGGTCCTTGACCTCCACGTAGGAGCAGGACGGCGTCGCCTTGATGCGGTCGATCACATAGCGCGGGGTCTTGAGCTCGTCGGGGCTGATCAGCACGAAACGCACGTTGCCGAAGCGGCACAGCGTCTCGATCAGCGAATGCACGGTGCGGCCGAACGTCAGATCGCCGCACAGGCCGATGGTCAGGTCGGTGACACGACCGAAGCGCGATTGCAGCGTCGCCAAGTCGGCGAGCGTCTGCGTGGGGTGCATGTGGCCGCCGTCGCCCGCGTTGATCACGGGCACGGACGCGGCGCGCGAGGCGACCAGCGCCGCTCCCTCCTTCGGGTGGCGGATGGCGACCACGTCCACGTAGTTGGACACGGTCTTGAGCGTGTCGGCGATGGACTCGCCCTTGGACACCGAGGCGAGCTGCGCGCCGGCGAACCCGATGACCTGGCCGCCGAGCCGCAGCATGGCGGTCTCGAAGCTCAGGCGAGTGCGCGTGCTGGGCTCATAAAAAAGCGTGGCCAACACCCTGCCGTCGCAGGTATGCGCCACGCGTTTGCGGTTCGCATCGATGTATGCCGCCTTGTGCAGCAAATCTCGAATCTGGGAAATGGAAAGCGTATCCAGCGTGATGACGCTTTGACCGACCAACGGCGTCTCCGCCGGCTCCTCTGTGACTGACACAGCTCACCTTTCATGCGTGAAGCGGATAAGGTGGCCACTGAAGTGACCTATCCGACTATAATGCAGATTTCTGATTTTTCACAGGCGACACACACGACCGTCTCATATCAGCGTCCATAAAACAGATGCTCTGCCACGTCGCGGGCCTTGCGCATCGTTCCCATCAGGTCGTTTTCGAAATGCTGCCCACGGTGGGCATCGTATCCCAGATACACGGCGATGCCGCCCAGCGAATACATGTCGTCGGGCAGGATGTCGGCCTGCGAGACGCGTCCGTTCCACAGGTAGTTGCCGTTGCGGGCCGCCGTGCACATGCGCCACGCCTTGCGCAGCACCGCCGCGTCCCCGCGGTCGATGAACCTGCGGCGTTCCAGCTCGTCCAGCGTCGCGAGTGTCGAATTCAGCCGCAGCGAGGCGTTGTCGCCGGCATGCTGCAGTTGCAGGAGCTGCACGGTCCATTCGACGTCCGACAGGCCGCCCTTGCCGAGTTTGAGATGCCTGTCGCGCCTCACGCCGCGCGGCAGGCGTTCGGCTTCCATGCGCGCCTTGAGCTTGCGGATCTCGCCGAGCTGGGCGTCGGTGAGCGGGCTTATCGGGTATCGCAGCGGGTTCGCGATGTCGTGGAGGAAATCCTCGCCGAGCGCCCGGTCCCCGGCGACGAACCGGGCGCGCAGCAGCGCCTGATGTTCCCACGTGTTCGCCCATGACGAGTAGTACTCCCGGCAGGAGGCGTACGAGCGAATCAGCGGGCCGTTCTTGCCTTCGGGGCGAAGGTCCAGGTCGATCTCGATCTTCGGCTCAAGCGTGGTCGGCCCCTGCAGCACCTGCCGCAGCGCGTCGACCACCTTGCGGGCGAACTGGTTGGCGACCTGCTCGTCGGTGCCGTCCGCGGGCCTATACAGCAGGATCATGTCGGCGTCGGAGCTGAAATTGACCTCCTGGCCGCCGTAGCGTCCCATGCCGATCGCCGCGATCGCGGCAGGCGGCTCGCCGAGCCCCATCGCCGATGTCTGATAGCGGATCGCCCATGTCAAGGCCGCATCGATGATGGCGTCGTACACGTCGGTCATGCCGGTCAGGCACGCCGTCTCGTCCATCACGCCGCTGAGCCGGGCCAGACCGATGCGCTCGATCTCGTGGCGCCTCATGGCTCGCATCGATGTCGCGAAATCGTTGATGCCGTCGGCGTTGCGGCTCAGAGAGGACCGGCATTGCACGTCCAGGCTCTCGCGCGAGCGTGCGATCAGCGCGTCATCGTCGCCAAGCCAGGTGACCGACTCCACGGACTTGTTCAGCGCGTCGCCGAGGAAACGGGAGTTCGACAGGACGTGGCACAGCCGTTGCGCGGCCGAATTGGAGTCGCGCAGGAAGCCCAGGTACTCGCTGTCCGTGCCGAAACGCTCCTCAAGCTTGCGCCAGTTCAGCAACCCCATGTCGGGGTTCTGCCCCTGCCCCAGCCATTGCAGAACGGCCGGCAACAGTATGCGGTTGATCTTGGAGGCTCGGGACACGCCTGCGGTGAGCACGGCCACATGCCGCATGGCGGCCTCCGGATCGGCGAATCCGATGGACGCGAACCGTTCGTAGGCCACCTGCGGGGCGAGCGAGAAATCCTCGCCGTTCAACGCCGCGATCGGCAGCATCGGGCGGTAGTAGATGTCCATGTGCAGCCGGCGCACCTCGCGCCGCGTCTCGTCGTATTTCGCGACCAGCTCCTCGGCGTGCAGGCCAAACGCGCGGGCGAGCCTGCGCAGCTCGGGGTTCTGGCTGAGCTTTTCGACGTTGACGTCGCGCTTCTTCTCAAGTCCGCCGACGCTGCCGTCGCCGAGGTCGGGGAACAGGTGCGTGCGTTTGAGCGCCCACATCTGCTGACGATGCTCCATCACCCGTTCGAAGCTGTAATCCCGGGCGAGTTTCGCGGCCTGCTTGCGCGACACGTAGCCGCCCTCGGACAGCCTGCGCAGCGATTCCAGCGTGGCGCTGGCGCGCAGCGTCTCATCGGTGCGGCCATGCACGAGCTGCAGCATCTGCACGGTGAATTCCACATCGCGCAGGCCGCCGCGGCCAAGTTTGATCTCGCGGTCCTTGAGCGCGGGCGCGATGAGGTCCTCGACGCGCTTGCGCATCTGCTGACAGTCGTAGACGAAGTTCTTGCGCTTCGACGCGCTCCACACCATAGGCCTGGTCATGCTCATGTATGCGTCGCCGATCTGCGGGTCCCCCGCGACCGGGCGCGCCTTAAGGAGCGCCTGGAACTCCCAGTTCTGCGCCCATTTCTCGTAGTATGCCTGATGTGATTCCAGTGTGCGCACGAGGGAGCCGTCCTTGCCTTCCGGCCGCAGTCCCCCATCAATCTGCCACAGTGCCGGTTCGGCGACTCCCATAATCACCGACTGGCACACGCGCTGCAACATCGTGCCCATCTTCGTGCCGATGCGGTACAGCTGCTGCTGGCTGGTGTCCGCGTCGGCGGCCTTCACCACGTAGATCAGGTCGACGTCGGACACGTAGTTGAGTTCGCGCGCGCCGAGCTTGCCCATGCCGATGATGGCGAAACGGCAGTGCTCGCTGCCGGTGATCTCATGCCGGGCTATGGCGAGGGCGCCTTCAAGGGCCGCATCGGCGAGGTCGGACAGCTCACTGCTGATGCGCGGCTGCAGGGCGATGGGGTCGTCGCTCATGGTGTCCTGCGCGATGATGGCGGCCAACTGGTTGCGGTACGTCCTGCGCAGGGCGGTGGCGGCGTCGGCAAGGTCCATCGTGGCTGTCGGGGACATGCGGTCGTTCGGGTCGGCTCCGACGGATTCGAGCACGTGCGCCCGGCGCTGGTCATGGTTGTAGAGGTGACTGTTGCAGTGGTCGGTCGCCGCGGCCTGAACCAGGTCGGGGCGGAACCGCATCAGCTTGCCCATCGCGTCGGAGACGCCGAGCACGGCGACCAGCTGTCGGAACGCCGTGTCGTCGGGCATGATGTCGTCCAGCGCGCGGCCCTGGCTCACCTGCGCGTTGACGATGTCGACGAGGTTGCGCAGCGCGACATCGGGATCACAGACATGCTGAAGCGCGTCAAGCAGCAGGCCGCAGCGTGCCGCATCGAATCCGCTGGCGGAGAGCTGGCGGAACAGTGAACGGGCTTCGTCGAGATTCTGCAGGCCTGCGTGGATGAGTTCGCGCGCGCTGGTGTCAAAGGTTCCCGGAACAGTCATAACCTACAATTTTACAAGAAACCGTGCCTCCTCGGCCGCGATGACACGGCCGTGTCGTGGCCGGATGGACATAATGGCGGTATGCAACTGTCATCCGCAGAACTGATCGTAACCATCGTCTTCGCCATCGTCGGCTTGCTGATGGGCTTTGTTTCCGGTGCCATGCCGCTGCAGCCGCAGAGGATGACGCCTGCGCAGGCGACCGCGCAGAAGGTGCTCGGCTTCGCCATCGTCGCGGTCGTCGTCGTGCTTGCCCTGGCCTCCATGAACGTCGCCATGTGGACGACGCTCATCGCCGTGGCTCTGGGCATCGCTATCGCCAACGTTCCGGTGATTCGCCGGGCCGTGACCACGCGGATCGCGTGGTTCGCGCCCAAACCCGACTTCAGGCGTAGCAAGCGTCGCCGTCGCTGACGGCAGATACGCGGCGTGCTGTTGCCGGCCGCGCATTCTCATATGGTTGGGGCCAGACAGCCGCATGACTGTCTGGCCCCAACGATTTTGCCGTAATCGGCTGTTTGCCGGGAGTGTCATTCCACAGTGAACAGCGGCTCCACGTTGCGCCATATGCGGCGTGTGGTGGCGGGATGATTCATCGAATACAGGTGCACGCCGTCGACGCCGTGGGCCACGAGGTCCGCGATCTGGTCGGAGGCGTAGATGATGCCGGCCGCGCGCAGGTTCTGGATGTCGTCTCCCCAGCGGTCGAGCAGCGCTTCGAGCTTAGCCGGTATGCGCGAGGCATTGACCTTCGCCATGCGCCGCACCGACTTCGCGCCGCGCACGGGCATGATGCCCGCCTCGATCGGCACGTCGATGCCGGCCGCATGAGCCTTGTCGAGGAAACGGTAGAAGTCGTCGTTGTCGTAGAACAGCTGGGAGATCAGATGCGTGACGCCGGCGTCCACCTTGATTTTCAGGTTCCCGATGTCCTCGTCGAGCGAGGCGGCCGAATAGTGGCCTTCAGGATAGCAGGCGCCGAACACATTGAGGTCGGGCTTGCGGTCGTGGATGTAGGCCGCGAGGTCGCTGGCGTGGTTGAAGCGGCCGACCGGCTCCTCGCCATCGATGTAGTCGCCGCGCAGGGCGAGCACGGCGGAGACGCCTGCCGCCTCGAACATGTCGAGCGCCTCGTCGATCTTCGCCTCGTCCGAGTACAGGGCGGTCAGATGCGCCACGGCGGGGATGCCGTATTCCCCGTGGATCGTGTTGGCGATGCGCGCGGTGGCGGTGCGGTCCGAATGCGTGCCGTGCCCGTAGGTGACCGAGATGAAGTCGGGGTTCAGGCCTTCGAGCCCGTCAAGCGTGTCGTAGATGGTCCCGACGGGGGCGTCCCGCTTGGGAGGGAACACCTCCAGCGAAAACATGGGTGTGTGCATATCAGGTTCCTTACTACAAGTATGAAGTTGCCCCCGCCGGCGGGGCTGTCCGGCCGATGCCGGACTGGGGGTGGTCGGGTCATGCTCCACCACCCCCAGTCGCCTACGGCGACAGCCCCCGCCAGCAGGGGCCTATAGGGTCCTACTTCGTGATCTTGGCGCGAACCGCCTTGGCGGCGGCGACCATGTGCTCAAGGCTCGGCCAGGTCTCGGCGTTGCCACGGGTCTTCAGACCGCAGTCGGGGTTGATCCACACCTTCTCGATGTCCATCTTCTTGAGAATCTCGTAGATGCGGTCCTCAATTTCCTGCCCGCCGGGGATGCGCGGCGAGTGGATGTCGTAGACGCCCGGGCCAGCCTCGGTTTCGAAGTGCGCGTCATGGATCGCGTCAAGCACGACCAGATCGCCACGGGACGCCTCGAAGGAGATTACGTCGGCGTCCATCGCGTCGATGTCGCGGATGATGTCGTTGAACTCCGAGTAGCACATGTGCGTGTGGATCTGCGTGGTCGGCTTGACTGCGGAGTGCACGAGACGGAACGCCGGGATGGCCCAGTCAAGGTACTTGGCGTGCCAGTCGGTCTTGCGCAGCGGCAGCTTCTCGCGCAGCGCGGCCTCGTCGATCTGGATGACCTTGATGCCGGCGGCCTCCAGGTCGAGCACCTCGTCGCGGATGGCGAGGGCCAGCTGCTGGGTCTGCTGCTCGTGCGTGATGTCCTCGCGCGGCCAGGACCAGTTGAGGATGGTCACCGGACCGGTGAGCATGCCCTTCATCACATGGTTGGTGCGGGACTGCGCGTAGGCGGACCATTCCACCGTGATCGGGTTGGCGCGGGAGACGTCGCCCCACACGATCGGAGGCTTGACGCAGCGCGTGCCGTAGGACTGCACCCAGGCGTTCTTGGTGAACAGGAAGCCGTTGAGGTTCTGGCCGAAGTACTCGACCATGTCGTTGCGCTCGAACTCGCCGTGGACCAGCACATCGAGGCCGATCTGCTCCTGGTGCCTGATGCAGGCGTCGATCTGGGCCTTCATGAACTCGTCGTATTCGGCCTTGGTGATCTCGCCCTTACGCAGCTTGGCGCGTTCGGCGCGAATCTCCTTGGTCTGCGGGAAGGAGCCGATGGTGGTGGTGGGCAGCAGCGGCAGGCCAAGGGCGACACGCTGCTCCTTCTGACGCTCGGCGCGGGCCGGCTGGCGCACGAAGTCGGCGTCGGTGAGCTTGGCGATGCGCTCGGCGACCGCCGGATCGGCGGCAACGCGGGTGCCGTCGAACAGCGCCTGGTTGGCGGCCAGATCGGCGGATGCCTTCTTGGCGTCCTCATCGGAGTCGGCGAGGACGGCGATCTCCTTGAGCTCGGTCAGCTTCTCGACAGCGAACGCGAAGTGCTTGAGCACGGCCGGGTCAAGGGCGGTCTCACCCTCGGTGCTGAACGGCACGTGCAGCAGGGAGCTGGCGGTGGACACCGCCACGTTGTCGGTCTTCTGGCGAAGCGCGTCGATCAGGCCGAGGCTGACGGCGTAGTTGTTGCGCCAGATGTTGCGGCCGTTGACCACGCCCGCGAACAGGGTGGTGTTCTCGGCGACGCCGTACTTCTCGACTGCGGCGAGGTTCTCGTCCTTGCCTTCGTTGAGGTCGAGGCCGATGCCGTCGAAGCCCAGCAGGTTCACGGTCTCGTACACGTCGGCGATGTGGCCGAAGTACGTGTTGAGCAGCACCTTGATCTTGTCTTCGCGAGCGGGCAGGATCTTCGCGTACAGGCTCTTGAAGAGGGAGACGTCGCCGTCCTCCTTGTCGAGCACGAGGTACGGCTCGTCGAGCTGCAGCCACTGGGCGCCGAGTGCGGCGAAGCGCTTGATCACTTCCGCGTAGACGGCGGCGACCGCGTTCACCAGGCCCTTGTCGTAGGTGAGCTCCTCGGCCTGCGCGTTGCGGGCGAGCTTGAGGAAGGTGTAGGGACCGATCAGCACCGGCTTGGTGAGGATGCCCCGGGCCTTTGCCTCGTTGAACTCGTCGAACGGCTTGGTGCCGTTGAGGCGGATCTCGGTGCTCTCCTCGATTTCAGGAACGATGTAGTGGTAGTTGGTGGTGAACCACTTCTTCATCGGCAGGGCGGTCACGTCGCCCTTGTCGCCCTGATAGCCGCGGCCCATGGCGAACAGCGTCTCCTCGGGGTTCGTGAAGGCGAGTCGCTTGTAACGCTGCGGGATGACGTTGAGCAGGATCGCGGTGTCCAGCATCTGGTCATAGTAGCTGAAGTCGTTGCTGGGGATGAGATCGACGCCGGCCTGTGCCTGCAGCTTCCAGTGCTTCGCGCGAAGTTCCTTGGCGGTGCCGCGCACCTCGTCGAGTGAGGCGGCGCCCTTCCAGTAGGCTTCAATGATCTTCTTCAGTTCACGATTCTGTCCGATGCGCGGGAATCCCGAGACGGATGTAAGTGCAGGCATGAATCCTCCGTTATGTACGACTATGACCCGCCTAGATTACCAAAACCCGCCGATTGCGAGGCCATCAGAAGCATTAAGGTGTCGTTATAAACGGTGGTTATAACACAAGCCGGCTGTCACCGTTCGCGAGAGAGACCGGCCGGCAAAAAGGTGTCATCCCTAGTCGAAGTCCTTGGGACTGAGCACGGCGAGCAGCTCGGCGTCGTGTACCTGCCAGCGGCTGAACGGCTGATCGGAGCCGAACACCACCACGGAGGCGGTGGACATGCCCAGGTTGAGCAGATCCAGCTTGACCATGTCCGAATCCGAGGAGGCGAGCCACTGGCAGCTCACCGAAACGGTCGGCTCATGGCCGAGGACCATCAGGACCCGGGTCTTGTCCTTGGCGTTGGCGAGCTCGTCGAACACGGCCTGCATGCCGCCGTCGTACAGGGTCTGGCGGTATTCGACCTTGGGATGGTCGCCGAACACCTTGAGCATTCTCTCCAGCGTCTGCCGGGCGCGGACCGCGCCGGAGCACGCGACGCGGTCGGGCAGCAGTTTCATGCCGACGAGCCCCTTGGCGACGATCTTCGCCTGCTTCTCGCCCTTGTCGGTTATCTCGCGGTCATGGTCGCCCTTGTCGTTGAACGGTTCCGCCTTCGCGTGCCGCATGACCAGCAGCACGTGGGAATAGTTCTTCGCCTTTTTCTCGACCTTGCTGAGATTCACGCCCATTCTTCAGGACCTTTCCGTACGACGTCACTGCCTCCATTGTGGCAGACGAGGGGCGCTCGACTTCCCGTCATCACCAAATCATTGCCTGCCGTTAAGATTCGCCGCGCCTGATTGGGCTGTCAGATCGCCGTCGCCTCGCCTTGCTTGCAGGCCTGGTCGTCCTGCGACAGTCGGGACGTCTGCAGGTCGAGGTCGCGCAGCACCTTGCGCAGCTTGTGGTCCGAAATGTCGCGCAGCTCCAGATCGTCCAGCTGGGCCTCGCGCTGTTCGGGGGTGAGCGAATCGATGTCAGTGGTCGTATCCTTGGTGGCGCGGTCGCGTTTGCGCAGGGCCGCGAACCCCTCCGCCATCGCGCGGGAGACCACAAGGAAGCCGGTGTGGCCGATCATCGCATGGTCCGGCCGCACGGCGAGCCCCTGCGCCTTCCACGTGCGTTCCAGCGTCTCCTGGATGGCGGGATCGGTCCAATGGCCGGCTTCGCGCAGAGCCTCGACGAGTCGGCTCATTTGCGTGGTGGTGGTGATGTAGGCGATGAGGACGCCGCCGGGCGCGATGACCCGGTACGCCTGTTCGAGCCTGTTCCACGGGTCGAGCATGTCGAGCACGATGCGGTCGAAGGAGTGCTCCGGCAGGCCGGCCGCGACCGAGTCGAAGTCGCCGGTCTTGAGGTCCCACCACTGCGGGCGTTCGCCGTAATACAGCGTGGCGTTCGCGTCGGCCACACGGGCGAATTCGGGTCGCAGCTCGATGGTGGTCAGGCGGCCGGACTCCCCCACCGCATCCAGCAGGTTGACGCTCATCGCGCCCGATCCGGCACCAGATTCGAGCACGTTGAGGCCGCTTCGGATGTCGCCGAGCTGGATGACCTGCGCGATGTCCTTCGGGTACATGATCTGGGCGCCGCGCGGCATGGAGAGCACGTAGTCGGCGAGACGGGGGCGCATGACCGCATACTGCCAGCCGCCGATCGCACGGGTCGCCTTCCACGGCTTGTTCCGGTCGCGTTCGGGATGGTCCGCATTGACCTGAGCCTCGCGCTTGGCGGTGACGGTGGTGACGACCACGCCCTCGGTGCGGCCTATCACGTCGTCGTGCAGAATGATCCCGTGCTCGGTCTGGGTGACGCCACCGGCGGTCAGCTGGTCGGTGATCTTCTTGCCCTTGCGGTCGGTGAATTGGATCTTTTCGCCTGCGACGATCGGCCCGCGTCTCGGGTTCATGGCATCTCCTTGGGGTGAGTTTCTGAGCTGTACACAGTTTAGCGTACCCGCGCGCTGCGTTCCGGATGTAGCAGCGAATCGTTCTCAATAAGAAAAGTGCGGGGGTTCCGAACATTTCCGCACAATCGAACATTTCAGAGACCGGCAAAATACCGGGCTTATGAAGTAATCCGTGTTCGTTTCCTCACATAACGGACTCGCACCTTTCTTATTGAGAACCATTCGCTGTAACATTGCCTCATGCCGAATATCACGCCGTCAGAAGACCGAACCGTCGAAACCGTCCACGTACCGAATAATCCCACGCTCACCGGCCTGGCCCGGCTCACCCGCAACGTGGCGTATCGCACCGGGGCCGATGATCTGGTGATGGACATCATCGCGCCGCAATCCACCGGCGACGATGATGACCGCCGCTACCCCACCGTGGTGTTCGTGCAGGGCAGCGCGTGGACCACACCGGACCGTGATTACGAGATCCCGCAGCTATCCGAACTGGCGCGAGAGGGATTCGTGGTGGCGACGGTGAACCATCGCAACGCCTCGCGTGACGCCAGTGCCGTGTTCCCTGCCTATCTGAAGGATGTCAAGGCGGCGATCCGGTACTTGCGGGCGAACGCGCGGCAGTGGCACGTCGACCCTGAGCGGCTGGGCATCTGGGGCACGTCGTCCGGCGGCAACACGTCTCTGCTGGTGGGGCTCACTGCCGACGACCCGCGGTATGAAGACGGCAGTTATGCCACCGAAAGCGACGCGGTGAGCTTCGTGGTCAGCTGCTTCCCGCCCACCGACATGATGGAGGCGATCGACGCGTTCGGCAACGAAGACGACCCGTTCCGGCTGTACTATTTCGGCCCGTTCGCCGCAGTGGTCGGGGCGACCCATGAAACCGGATTGAGCGACGACGTGCGCCGCCGGGCGGCCGACATGAGCCCGTACCTGCAGGTGCGTGACGGGGTGACCTATCCGCCGACGATGCTGCTGCACGGCACCGCCGACACCGTGGTCCCCTACCGGCAGTCGGTCAAGATGCACAAGAGGCTTGTCGAACACGGCGTGGACTCGCGGCTGGTGCTGGTCGACGGCGCAGAACACGAGCACGACTTCTGGAGCCCGCAGGTGTTCGATATGATCTTCGATTTCATTCGGGAGCGGTGCTGAGATAATCAGACCGTATTGGGTCGGGGATAACTTGTATTCGATTCCCGGAAAAGCTTCTAACAAATGCCGTGTGAGCACACGCACGGCAGTGACACATCAGGCACTATGGTGGCGGGTATGACTTCGGTTCGTGCTGTCGAGCAGACGCGGATAGGGATTGCCGCGCCGCTCGTTTCCAATATCGGCTGGGGCGTGCTGCCGCTGTACTGGCACGCGCTGTCCGGCATGAATGCCATCAGCGTGCTGGCGTATCGGCTGATCGCCACGCTGGTGGTCATGTGATTGCGCTGCTGATGGCGTTCCGCCGCTATCGTGCATATCATCGCGCGATCGCCGCGCTTTGACACGCACAGCGGAGCAAAAGGCTGTTCGCGCTGGAACTCGCCGCCACCACGGCTATCAGCGTGAATTGGTTGCTGTACATATATCTGGTGGTCAACGGCCAGGCGCTGCAGACCTCAATCGCGTACCTGACTACGCCTCTGCTCAACGTGGCGCTGGGCGTGGGCATGTTCACTGCGCAGTCACCGACGTTCCCGTGGATGGCAATCGTGCTCGCCGCCAGTTTCTCCGTCTACGGTCTGCTCAAACGCTACGTGCCGTTGGACGCCATTGCACAGGCCGAGAACGACAAGGACATGCGGCAATGGGAACCACTGAACAGCATGCTGTTGATTTCCAGCACGCTCGCTTTCGCTCGATATGATGACAAACGCATGTGGGCCTATGACGTGATCGAGAATGCGATGACGCGCAATCTGGGATACTCGTTCAGCGAAGAATACGACGAAAGTGCCGAGGATAACGAGGATACGAACGAAGTCGGTGGACAGCCCGGCCCGCGTCTGAACTACGGCCCGACCTACTACGCCGCCTTCGTGCACGATCCGGAAGGCAACAACATCGAGGCCATGCTCGTCTGAGCGCTGCCAGCTAAGCAATAACGGAAAAGACAGATCCCGCCATGCGCAATGTTCGCATGGCGGGATCTGTCATATTCCCAGAGAATCAAACATCTCAGCAGCCGTATGGAAACGCGGGCCGTTCTCCGCTGAATATTCATGGATTTCCCGCAAGGCAGAAAACGTATCAGTAGGAACGGCGCTCTGTTGAGGAAGGTCTAATGAAAGTCAGAACTCGTACGTGTCTGGATTGGAACACATGTGATTTCCCCCTTTAGCCCCGGTTACTTGAACAGGTCGAACAGACTGAACGTGGTCTTCTTGTAGATGGTGTTGTACAGCTTGCGCTTGGGGTGCAGCCAGCCCATGCCCTTCTTGCCGTAACCGGGAATCAGCGCACGCTTGACCGCACAGGTGGCACGCCCCTTCGTGCGCGCGGACAGGCTCTTCTTCCAGCTGGGTTTCCTCATTCCGTATTTCATGGCGGCCTCTTCTCGAACGGTTATGCTCATTCTATACAGTGCTGAACACGTAGCAGATCGAGCAATCAGACAAGCAAATCGTATACGCTGCGCATGACGAGCAGCCCGTCCGTCATCCATTGGTAGGCTTCCGTCATACCGTCGGAGAAATCCACATCATGCCGCACCAAAAGGTGGCGGTTCTTCTTGTCGGCTTCCGGCTCGTCCCAAGTCGCCTCGCCCAAAGCAGACAGCATCCGTTCAACGGAATCCTTCATGCCGTAAAGTTTCGTGTACTGGAACGTGTCGATGAAATACAGGTCGACCGTAATGTAGCCGTCTCGAATATTCAACGCTCCATCCGGGTGGCAGAACCCCGAGCCCACGCCGAAGCTGATCCATGTGTCGCTGTTCGTCTTGCGACCGGATGGGTCGCCGTATACAGCAACAAAGTCGGGCCGCGTTGCAGCATATTTATACAGGCCATTCCAGAAGCTGCGCCGCAGTGAGATATTGTTGCTGACTTGCCGCAGTTCGTCCAAGGTTCCGCCGTCCGCGACTTTCCACACTGTCCAACCGTTGACCTGCTTGTCCTCGCCGGTTTCGAGCATTCTGGCACGGCGAAACGCGCCGGATGGGCTATCGAATATCTCGCCGTTGGACAGGCGAATGCGACGGTCTTCGGTTACGGTTGCCGTGGCGATTACGCCGGCATACCGACTTTCCAACATGTCACCGGCTGTAAGGATCCCTCTCTTGCATAAGTCGGCGAAATCGACGGCATTCTGTTCGCGCTCTCCTTGGCTCAAGTTCCTGCTGCGCAGAGTCTGCATAGCCTGTTCCCCCGCTGTGGGGCTTGTCCACACCTGCAATGCAAGATCGGCAAGTCGCGCGCCGCGCCGCGCGATCGCCTGTTCATCCCATTGCGTGGCGTCGTGCAGTTCGGCGGAAATGGACAGGTATTCGCTACTATACCCGCCGATCGCACGGTTCTTCTTCTGTTCGAATGTTCCGTCGGAAAGTTCCGAGTTGTATGCGGTCAATGTCAGATTGCCCAGACTGTTCACCAGCAGCGGGAATCGGCCGGGGTCGGAGAGCATATCGCGCCATTCGGCATGCGCCATGGCGTTCTGTGGCATGATGTGTTCGACGGTGTATTCGTCGAAGGACCGCGGGTCCTTGGGATGGTTGTGGTTTTCCAATCCGGCGAGCAGATATTTGCAGCGCGAGGCCGGGCGGTACAGATTCTCGCCGAGCAGTGCCTGCCTGAATTCCTTATCCGTGGGCATGCGCGTGGCTTTGGCGGTTTCGGTGAGGAGCAGCGCGGCGAAGGTTTCGGCCGGATCGTCTTCCACTGATTCGAGCTTGGCGATCAACGACGGGACGAGCTTGTTCAGTCCGTTGCTGGATACCGAGCAGACCATTCGGCGGAACAGATACGATTCGAGATCCGCGAGCATGCGCAGCAGCCCGTCCCGGGTTATGCGTTCATGCTTCCATGCCGCGAACATGTACAGGAGCATCGGATCCGTAACAGTGCTGTCCAGGGTTTGGATCGAGGCGAGACGGCGGTCCACGTTCGCGTCGCCGCTGCCGGCAGACGCGATGCCTTTGATGGCGGCATAATACCCGGCATATTCCAGCATGTTCTCCAGAAGCCCGCGTGTGCGTTCCATGCGCGGCAGGGAGCTGTCGGCTGCGAAACGTTTGAATTCCGTATACATGGCGCGGCCTTTGGTTACGGGCTTTTTCAATGTAACGACCATCCAGTCGTGCAGGAACGCATCGAATGAGAGGTTGCCGAGAACACGTTCCATGGGCAGCCAGTAGTCGACGTATAGGGTGTTCTGCTCGGTCATGGGGCACCCCATGAGCATGTAGTTGCGTACCAGATCGGAAGTCTCCAGATCAAGCCCGGTGGAATTCATCGACTCGAATACCAGTTGCGGTTCGTCGCGTCCCTGGTCCAGGGTGACGGACACGACTTCAAGGCGTTGCAGTCCGTTCCACACCGTGTTCACGTCATCGATTGCGGCGACCAGGGAACGGAACAGATCGAGGTTCGCTTCCAGCCGGGACGTTGTTCCGGCCTGGTTCCCATGATTCGGCCGGTCAAGGGCAAGCACATGGTCGCACATGCCGCGCAGCACGTCCCGGTCGTCGCCGGAAAGCGTCAGCTTGCAGCGGCCTTCGCCAGTCGCATACTTGTCGACAAGATAACCGCGGTCGATGATCATGTCTGTGGAGAAGCGCAGGTTCTCCGGGTGTTCGTGGGCGTATTCTGCCAAGGCGATGAGCAGCAGGGTCACCGAGGTGAGCCGCTGCTGACCGTCGATGAGCAGACAACGGCTGACGCCGTCCGGGCTGATGCCGCCCTCCTGCATCCATACGACCGACCCGGTGAAATGCGTTCGATCCGGGCGTCTGCCGGCGGCTATGATGTCGGCCCACAATTGACGGCACTGCGCCTCGCCCCATGAGTATCTGCGCTGATACACCGGCACGACGAACCGAAGCGAACCGGTCAATAAGTCCAACAGGATTTTTTTGCCAGCGTCCATGGTGATTTCACTTCCTATCGCCTTTGAATAGCAGTTCAATTATTGTGCAGATAATAATTCTGTTACTTTCAATCAGCCTACCTCAGATGTTCTTTGTGCGTCTTTCTTCAAGACAATCACACCATGTTCACAACCAATACATTTATAACGAATTCCCGTACAACCCTGCGAATCGAAAATATAGAAATCTGCATCCATGCAATCTGAAAGATTGATTATCTCCGGCACAAAAACACTTAAATTACTCTCATCTTTGAGTAAGACTCGACTGATTTTATTGGTTATGCATACAATTTTTTGATCAAATTTTTCATCAGAGATAAAATAAATATTCCTCTCCTCGCCATTACTAATGGTGTTTTCCAAATAATTATCTAAAGATTGTCTATATTCTGGAATACGCACACCATCTTTAAAAGATGCCCATCTATTTGAGACGTTGCAATATTTCAGCAACATCTCTCGCGCTTTCTTAGAAGATTCTTTCTGAATATATTCACACAGTACTCTTTTCCAATTGTCATTTTCTTCCGATGAAAGAAAACCCAAATAATCTTCAAAGAGTTCTCTGACCTCTCTTTCATCTGTACATCTTCTTTTTATATAGTCCTTCTTATTTAGAATAAATTGAACAGCCCTTAAGCTGTAACGAGAAAGAAGATCCAACGTATCAGCTGTATTTTTAAACTTCTCCCCTTGTTTGTAATTATCAAATTCGTTAATTTTATATGTAATCAATAAAGTATGCTCACATAATTTAAAGTCCTCAATAGCCAGCCAATTAGAATAACTTTCATCAAGATAGGGATTAAAGAAAGCGTTCTTTGTAGGATTAAATGATCCTTTTTTTGAATTGCATGTAGGACAACATGGAATCAAATTGAACGGAGTAGTACTCAACGATGCATATATCGTTTTAGGTAAGAAATGATCAAATGTTCTAGAAGGCTCAATTCCACAATAAGGACAAAGCAGTCTTTCTGGATCAAATTTATAATATTTCAAAAGTTGTTTTCTGTCATAGAGGAACTCCCAATTATTTTTATCTTCTGTAGCTCTTGCCTCCTCAACATAATCTTCCCATCCTAAATCAAGCAATCGAGCATTCTCTTTGAAGGCACTACGAATTGCAATAAGTTTCTTTTCATAATCTTTTACATTTTCCGTTGTCTTCTTATTCTTTAATATAGTAAATAAAATAGAATAGACGTCTTTTAAATACTGAGAAATACTTTCTTTATCCTTACGCTTTCGGCAAGGTACATCAGGGAAAATATTGCTAAACATATCCTTAATGTTTTTCATTGCTGCCCTTTCGGCCATGCTTCACCTACGATGTATGGAAGCAATGCTCTCGCTTCCATACCAAGCTTTTCTCCAAATTCATCCATGCAATAGCTTGAAAGACTCTCCTTAGAAAAAGGCTTATTATATTTTTTCTCGACCTTTTCTTTTGGAATTTTCTTAACTGTGTCTTTCAAAAAACTGAAGTAGCCACTTTTGTCTGCATTCACACCGAATACTTCATTAAGCAATACGCCAAGATTTTCTCCAAATGTTTCAATATTAGGATGAGAGACGTAGCGAAGTCCATCTCTTGATCGAAGTACGTACACGCATTTTCGTGGAATCTCACGTAAAACGACAGGAGAATGAGTTGCAAAAATTGCCATTGCACCCGTTCTTTCATTGCTTAAGAAAGAGCGAATCTCGTTTATATAAGCACTTAAAAGCGGAGCGTGCAAATAATTTTCCGGTTCATCAATAATGAGCAACGATCTAGACGTATTGAATTTATAAATCATAAAAGCAAATACAAATAGGACTTCTTTTTGACCAGCACTGCATTGATCTACATTAGATTCATCTGCAATCCATTTACGAAATTCGTTAGAATTATTTTCCTCAAGATAAAAATCAATTTTCGAAATGAAATCCAACCCATAGAATTTTACATTCTGCGCAATTCTTCTCAAACTATTCATTAGTTTTTCTGAAAGTCTATTAGACCTAGAAATGTCGACTAAAAGTTTTTTTAAAGCGTCAGAAGAAAAGATATCCATGGATCCCGCCTGATTCACATCGGCATCTAACCTATTAGTCGAGATATAAATGATATGATTCACGTCTTCATTGATTCCAGAATACTTTTCCGCAATTCCTTTAAGGAAAGTCGTTTTCCCAACACCATTTTCTCCAATTAACACATGAATGTTTTCAGGAGGAAAAACTTTTGAATCTGCTTCAAAAACAATTCTCCGTATTAGATACTCATTTTCTTCTCTATTTTCAGCTTCACTATTGAACACATACTCTAGATGGAATAGCCCCACCTCAGCAAGTCCTTTGTCGACAATATCTCGCACTGTGGAAATATATTTCTCTGCTCCTTCTTTATCAGACTCATATTTTCTCATTAACGAAACTTGATAAAATCCAGAAGAACTTACATAATCTATTTTCTTACTTAAAATTAGATCATTCAAAGATATAAGTACATCATGCAACTTATTTTTATTTATATTTATATAATATTTATCGTCAATACCTAAGGAACAAAAATTTTCCTCTAGGCGACTAAAACTATTTTCAAGCAAATCTCTTGTAATTTTTTCAGATTTATGAGCGATTTTTACTGGACCAATCTCATGAAATTTGTTATCTTCATCTGTCCAATAAAGCTCAAATAACGTCTCATATCCATAATCATTCCACCCATCCGATTCCAGATAAAAGACCCTTTTCCCCTTCTTACGCTCTGCCGATTCCTTAAGGGCAAGCTCTTTTTTCGTATAAAACATAGAGACATTACTAGCCATTTCGTTATTCCTTTCATCCAACCTGTGCCGAGACACCAGTCAGCAGCACACTTTTTTTGGCACGCGTCATAGCCACATAGATGAGGCTTCGTTCTTCCTTGTAAATCTCATTCAATGCGACTGAATCGGAGCCAGCGGCCTGCAATGCGGGCTTCGGCGGGCATACCCCATCGTTCACGTCGACTATCACCACATAGTCGAATTCCAGACCTTTGACTCGATGCATGGTGGCGACGCGGATTCCTTGCCTCTGCCTGTTCTCTGCATCCCTACCAAGCCGGTACACGCCATACGGCAAGCCGTCATCAAGCGTCTTATACCACTGGTCGATGCAGTAGCGACTTCTTGCCACCACACACACATTACGCGAATCCACACGCCCGCCGTCGGACTCATCGCTGGCCGCGTCTTCCGCCGTGCCGCACAATCCATAAATCCATTCCCTAACGGCATCCATCTCATCTGACTGGGAAGCAAACCGTCGCGTTTCCGGAACAGGACCGTTCATCAGTGACCGGCTATCGCCAGTCGAGCTCTCCCCTCCGTCCAGGTCATCGAACGTTGTGGCCGGTGACGCATCCCCAATGCCACGAACAGCCGCAAACACCGAGTCCGCGACATCTGCACCGGAACTACGGAAAATGGAGTCGGCGGCGCTACGAATCTGTTCGGTGGTGCGATAGTTGATCCGTAATTTGCGGGCACGCCCCTGGATACGGATGCCGCATTTCGATAGCACCGCGGTATGCCCGTAGATGCGCTGCTGTGCATCGCCGACAATGAAGATGTCGTTATCACCCTCGTCCACCAGAGCGCGAATCACACGATATGCCGGCGCGGAGAAGTCCTGTCCCTCATCAACCACCACATGCGCGTATTTCCTCGGCGCATCGCCCTGCGTGAGCAGAGACACGGCATTCTGCATGGCCGTGTCCACATCGTACGCGTCGTTCGACTGCATGATGCGCCGATATGTTTCCACAACCTGCCATACGGCAAGTTTCTGGGCTCGATTCAATCTCGTGCCACGCCCCTTGCGCAGCACGCGCATGTAATCGGCAGCATTCCGCACCTGTTGCGGCACAATTACCTGGCTGAGCTCGCTTTTGAAGAAGGAAACCGTGAGTTTCGGATCGTTCACACCGATGGATGCGATAGCCTTACGCCACGCGTCGTCAAGATCGTTACCGTGATCGAAACTGCCGTCATACCAGATTTCGCCGGAATAACCATGGCTCGTCAGTAGGTCTTTCACGAGTTTGTCGAGATTGACCACGTCGATGGCATTGAATTCGTCCGCCGTGCAGATGAGTTTCAGGTTCGAAGCAATATCGGTGGCAAGATTACGCGAGTATGTGGTGAACAGCACTTTCTGATGACTGCCGTTTCTCAGCAATCTCGCGGCGAGACGCTTCGCGCGATGCATGGCCACCACGGTCTTCCCTGTGCCGGCGCCACCGAGCAGACGGAACGGACCATGGTAGTCGTGTTCCACATAAAGCCGTTGCGACGGATGCAGGAACACGCGCCACTGCTCCAATGGTGCGTCCAGAATACGCTTGAGATCCGCCTCTCCCTGCACGACCACGAAAGACTGCTGCGAGGCGTAGCTTGACAAGGCGGCACGGAAATCCTCCGGATCGGCCTCTTCACCAGAGTCGATGGACGAAGTGGGCAGCTGCTGTTCCAATCCCAGCCTGTCGCTGATCTTGCCTTCGGTCTCATCGAACAAGCCGAAGACCTCAGATTTGGAAAGCCCTTCGGCAACAAGGGTGAGGTACGTGAAAACATCCTTCGGGAGCATTGACCCCCACCGGTCGAATTCCTGCCAGGTCTTTCTCGTGCACATGACCGGCACGTACATATCCGGCACACCGAACCGACGCATATCATTGTCCGTCAATGCCCGGTAAGTGTCGGGAAGCGGACCGGTATGAGGTTCGGGAGCTTGCCGTGGTGCCTGCGGCTTCTTGGCCGCCACGGCTGAAGTTGCACTAGCTGAAGCTGTTCCGTGATTCGTGCCGTCATGGTCTTCCATGGGAGGAGAAACAGATTCCAGTATAGTGGAATTCGGTTGGGGCACGTTTGCGGCAACGCTCCCCCATCCAACTTCGCTCTGGGAATCTTCACGCATTGCCGTGTCGATTTCCTCTTGAGAAACCATATCGTACAGCTGGATGGCCCTCGTGTTCGGGTTGACGTCGAGTTTCTTTGTTTCCGCCCATTTGTAGGCGTCATCGTGGTCGCCAACGTACAGCAGGACGTACACATTGCTGCTTTTCTGGAAAGCGATGATGGCGCGATACCGTTGGTCGATGCGCGCGGAATACAGTTTTTCGTCCGCCGCATTGGCGATTCGTTCCAGATTGATTCCTGATGATCGGGGATTCGTCTGGAATTTTGTCAGAAACGTCGTGGCATGTTTCTGCGCTTTCTTTGGCAAATCGAACAAGCTGCCCATAAGATCACGGCCAAGCGCGACCACGGGTTTGTTCATCGTACGTATATCTGCCATCAACGTTCCTCACCTTCCGTCAGTGAAGCGAACACCTTGTCAAGGTCATCGCTGTTTTCTGTAATGATAGTCCAGCCGCGCTTGACGAATTCGTCGACGTTCTCTCGGTCGGATTGCAAGTCGTAGGACGGGAAAAACACGATCTTCCCATCCTCCCATGCGAGCTCCGCCTGCGCAATGATTTCCTCGTTCTCGTCCAGCAGCTCATATCCGAGTACATCCGGTGCCGGTATGTCAGACTCGATAAACCGTTTGACGGCTTCCTTGGTCTCATCCGCACAATACACATAGGTCGGATCCGCCAGGACATCGTTCCACGCGGAATCATTGCTTTCCTGCACGTCAGGAATATTCCGCAAACCGTTGCGAAGCGGCTCGTACATGGTCGTGTCACTCAGCGCGGCATCGCCGATGGCATGGAAGTATTCCGAGAATTGCATCACATTCGCAAAATGCCAGAAGGCCGCCCATTGCGTTTTGAATGCTACCGCCTCGTTCTCGTCCAGAGCGTTCAACGGATTGTAATCATCGTTCTTCGTCTTCACGGCATCGTGTTGAACGTCCGAGAACATCATACCGACGTGAGGTTCGGTGGTCCGCATATCCTCTCCGATACGCAGACCGGATTGGAATTTCAGTCTTGTACAGTTCGAAGGACTCCAGGACGAGCAGATCATGAATGCCGATTCGTTCTCGCCGTGTAGTGCTTCGATCCGATGCAGCGTATCCACGGCCTGAGGTTCGACGTTCTTGCTCCGCGGATTCAGGGCATAGCTCATCGCCAGCGCTTGGATGGTGAACATCCGTTCGGCATCCGGTTCCGCAAGATAATATTCCAGCATGGCCATTGCCGGAACTTCGCCGGGGTCGAATTCGTCTGCCCTGCCACTGATTGCGCTCTTGTAAGCCGCTGGCGACGGCATGGTCTTGGTGGTTAGCATCGTATCGGCGAGCTGCGCCGCATCCTTGCCCTGCACATATCCGATCACATCGTCATAATCCAAGGACCATACACGGTAACCTGCTTGACGAAGCGCCTCTCTCTTCAGGGAATCCTGGGCGACGATGCCTGCATGATATTGCAGCCCGTCAGTGAAGATGGCAATCGGCTTCCTTCCGTCATGCTCGGCCACGTCACCGGATTCGTCGATATTGCTGACCGTCAATACGAAATCGGGTTTGCAGGGAATCGCGACTCCATCGGCCGGCCCCAGCGCGACTTGTGGCTCGACGCTCCACACGCTTCCGTTCACGGTGATGGAATATCCAGGTTTGCTATTGATGAATTCGTCCTTGACGATGGCACGACGTCCCTTGGCATCGTCGGATTCCGCGAAGGGATGGGCATGCATGCACCGGAGAGCTTCGATGAACTGCTGTTCGAGTCCACTGTCGAACAGTTTGTTCGTGTTGATCTTCGAAACGGTTGTCACACGACTGCGCTTGTTGGCCAGGTCGAGGATGCCCGTGAGCATCGCCAGCGCGGTCTTACGGGAAATAAGTTTCAGGTCCTGGCTTTGTCTGTATGCATACAGGCATCTGTAGCACCCGTCGCCGCCGTTCTTTGCACATTCGCAATGCTCCATGACTTCCTTTGCCCTGGAAAACACCTCGAACATCGTATCCGGATCGGACAGCTGCTTAAGATAGCCAGTTCCTCCGGGCACTGTGTCATACAGAGCAAGATAGGTTTTGCGCAGTCCGGAGTTATCCGGCAACGGCTCGTTCATGAGTGTCGCCTGTAGATGTTCCACGTTGCCGAAGCGTTCACGCAGCCCAAGCATCACTGCGGCGGTCAACGACTCCGCAGCACCGTCCGCACCTTGGGCATCGGCAAGCCCTGGCACGAGCATACGCAGCACTTCCGATTTGACCTCACGGTATAGGAACAGGCACGTGCCATTCCGCTCCGATTGCTCCAACTGCTGTTCCTGCGCCTTCTTGCGTTCCGGACAGAAGTAGGCGTGCCGTGATTCGCGCTCGCCGAGCAACGCACCGCATTTCAGGCACACGTTGAAACCGTTACGTATCTCCTTGCTACCGGCGATTTCCACCGAGGCTCCCCTATCAGAAACCTGTCCGAAGTTGATTTCACGGACTGTGCCCTGCGGCGTGTAGTCGAATCCGAAGTTCGTGATTCCCTTGAACTGCCATCCCGATTGGATGTCTGCCGGATCAATGTCCACCATCGTATTCTTCAGGAACTGGGTCTTGGGTCTGCTGTCGGAGGTGTCCTCAATCAGGCTTTCGCTGTAGGTCTCATCGGATATGACGGTGTCGATGCGCAGCATCGGCCTTTTCTGGCCGTTATCGGCCCACTGCATTGACCCACAGGAGGGACAGCTGGCGAGGTTCTCGGTGCTGGAGGCGGGTTCCGCGTGCGAACAGTTCGGGCATAGGCGCCACATTGCCAGTTCGTCGTCGGCACCGCCTTTCGAACATAGCACGCGGCTGATTTTGTATTTGCGTCCGCCCGCGAAGAACGTGTTTCCCGGCGCCAGTTCCGTGATGGCCGTGGCCGCCGGGCGCACGAAGTCACGCGTGGCCTTCCCCCTGCGTTTCGTCTTGTCCTGCGCGGCAGGCTCGATTCCGTGTGCCGCATCGGACGGTTCCTTGTCCTCTTTGAGGATGGTGTGGAGGGTCACACCGGTTTCCGGGAACGCATAATTGGGCAGGATGCCTTCGTCGGAAAGGTAGTTGAACGTGTTGGTGTTGAGAATGCTTGTGACGATGCGGCCAAGATTGTGAATCTCATCTTCGCATTCGCGCTGCTGCTCTTCGAACGATGAGTCGGAGGGCTTCTTCTTGAGCTCGTCGAGCAGCTGCCTCGCAGCACTCTTCTGCGATTCCAGCGTTCTGACGGTATCGTTGGTTTTTTGGAACACATCGTAGACGCGTCTGGCCATGGTGCTGCCATCTTCCGTACCGCGTACGAATCCGTCGAGCTGCGTTCGGAGTTCCTCGGAGAATGAGAACATTCTTCCGAATCCGTCGAGCAGTTCGCCGGAATGTTGGCCTGTCCAATTCAGGAAGTTCACCGGGAATCCGCTGGAGCCGTTGCCGTTGACATTATCCAAACAGTTCTTCAATTTATCGGGCACTACATCGGCCGGATTATTGCCGGCATCCAGCATGGCATGCACCCAACGATCCAATGCGTAAGCGGTAAGCTGGCGTTCCAATACCGCTGTCGCATCAAGGAAGATGTGCGGCGGGTTCACCGCGCCTCCAAGCATGTCCTCTGGCCGCTGGTAGAAGTACGTGTCGTGTTCCTTGGTATTGGCCACCGCCAGCACCAAGGAGTTGCCGTCACGTCGCCCTGCACGACCGGCACGTTGGATGTACTGGGCTTGGGTAGGCGGAATTGACGAGAGAATCACTGTGGAGAGGTCTCCGATATCGATGCCCATCTCCAGGGTCGGCGTACAGGCGAGCACGTTCACGTCGCCGGGCTTGCGGTTCTTGCGCTTGAATTCCTCTTCGACCTTGGCACGGTCATCGCCATTGAGCAGCCCCGTGTGTTCGGCAGCGTGGATGCGATCGGCTGGCTCCCCGCAGTACAGCTTGCCATAGTAGCGCAATTCCAGGGCTTCGGCTTCGGGAGTGCCGGAGACCAGTCTGCCCGGGCATTTGCGGATACGGCAACGTGCTCCGTTCCACGCGTCAAGGTTCTGCGTAGCGCACGAATAGCTCCGTCCACACGTGTCGCAGATCAACTGCGTTACCTTGCCACTGACCATGCAACCGGACTCGTTGAGCCCGTACACGGTGCGTTCCATTTTCATGCTTGGATAACGTTGCTGCGTGATGAATCCTGCTGCTATGCACTCTTCGAGCACGATTCCCAACAGCTCGTGGTGGATGTCGCCTTCAAGGGCGCCGTCGGTGAGGTACCGGTCGACGATCTGACGGTATGCCGGCGAATTCAGGGTATTGAAAACGCCTTTGCGCACTGGCTCCTTGTCCGACAGGAAATAGGGCATACCATCCGCGTACATGCCGGGCATCCATTTGATGTTCGTGTTGGAAAGCAGGAACTTGTTGCCGTCGTTTTGCAGGAACTGGTCATAGGTCACGTCGAAGAACGCGCCTTTCGTGCGCAGCTGGTCGAGGAACGCCATAATCAGTCGGAGCCAGTCAGTCTCCATGATGGAATTCTCGTGCAATCCGATCTCGTTATGGCAACGTTCGGCAACGGTCTGTGCCACACGTTTCAGGAGAATCTGGTCGAATGCTATTGCGGCGCAGCCGGATTTCTCCAACGTACGTCCGGTACGGGAGCGCATGCCGAATTCCAGCAGCGATTCCAGTCGGAGTCTGCGCTCGATCCAATCGAGCAGCTGACGCCGGCCGGGCCCTGCGGGATTGCCTTGCAATACGGCTTCGTATTCGCGCATCCATGTCATGTTCGGCGCGATGAATCGCACGATGTATTCGTTGTCGTCCGGATAGCGGCGATGGTAGTAGTCGTTCTGGCTGTTGAGATATTCGGCGAGGGAAACGCCGTCCTTGTGTTCCTCGCGCATGTAGTCCATGGCGGAGTTGCGCAGGGCGAATCGCCAGGTGCGGGAGTTGAACACGCTGGCTCGGTAGGAGGCGTCCTGCACACTGTCGGAGAACACGATGGCCTTGCTGTCGTCGTTGAAGGAGTCTCCGGAAAGTTGGGTGAGCATCACACTGACCTGCGTGGTGGTTCTCACACCGACCATGGCAATGTCCTGTTCGCTGCCGCAGAACGGACACCGATAGTGCTTGCGGTTGCCGGATACAAGCTCCATACCCCTAGCGACCATGGGTATGCGCTGCTCTCCACAGGCCGGGCATTCACGTTCCGTGGATTCAAAACGTCCCACGACCTGTTCCTTCATGCATGTATTGCAGAACCAGACCATGGCTCCATTGTCGGCATGCGGATCAAGAACATAATCCATGGTGCAGGGTTGCAAGGTCACCAACGCATTGTCGGCATGGTAGGCGAAATACTCGTTGTAGAACGTTCGTGGGTCACCCATGCTGATGCCGCCGTCTTTGCCGGCGAGTCCAATCCATGCGGTTCCTCCGCAATCACGGCAGTTAATCACCGGCATGCGGGTCTTGAGGCCGTCTTTGGACAGTTCGACGACCGGACGGTAGTCGATGCTCCCCTCCTGCGGGGTGATGTTGGCGACTACGCGGCCGAGTTCCTTGACCCATAGTTGTATCTGTACGCTCAGGAACGGACGTGTGTGGCCTTCCGAACCGGTGCGCGCGTGGGAGACAAGCGCTATCAGCGCGTCTACACAGGCCTTCTGTTGGCGTGGGTGCAAGGCGTTGAACCTCGCGTCCATAATGGCAAGCCTATCCAACAGTTTGCGATCGATTTGCCGAGGTTCGTCGCAGATGAACGAGGACAGGCTGGCCAGGAACCTTGAATGGCGGAGGGATTCGGCGAGCCGGATGCGTGCCTTATCTGTGGAGCTTGGCTCTGTGGGAGCTTCGTCAAGCCATGCTTGAGCCGCAAGGGCAAGATATTCGCTGGGGTCAACATCCTCTTCGAGTTCGATGAGCCGGTCAGCTTGCGCGGCAGTAGGCATGGTGTCGTCGTAGTCGCTGGTGACGAAGAATTCGTCGACGCGAAGACGATCCTCAGTCACCACGGATTCCGGTGTGAACGTGGTGTTGAAGATCTGGTTGGCATACGCGCAGACGTCGCGTACTGTCTCTTCGGTGCCCATGGTGGCCGACGTGCCGACGAAGCACATGTCGTCGCTGGTGGTGTTCAGCCTGTCGGTGAGCCTGCGCAGCAGGCAGGCCAGGTCGGTGCCCTGCGCGCCGTCGAAAGTGTGCAATTCGTCCACGACGAAGTATTTGAGCGTGTCCGGATCGTTGCTGTCCCAAATCCGGGAGTCTTTGGGGCGCACCAGCAGGTAGTCGAGCATCTTGTAGTTGGTGAGCAGGATGTCCGGCGGGTTTTTGAGCAGCTCATCGTGGCTGGTCACGATGTTGGTGGCGGTCATGGCGTGGTTGTCCTTGTCGCTGCCGCCTTGGCTCATCTGGCCCACATACATGCCCGCGGTCACATTGTTGCGCAGTTCCGGACTGTTGTGGATGAGTTCTGCCAGTCGCTTCGCCTGGTCGGTGGCGAGGGCGTTCATCGGGTAGACGAGGATGGCTTTGATGCCCTTGCGTCCGAGCCTGCGCTGCCGATAACAGTAGTCGAGGATTGGGTACAGGAAGCATTCGGTCTTGCCTGAGCCGGTGCCGGTGGCCACCAGTGTGGATTCACCGGCGGAGATGCGTTCGAATGCGCGCATCTGGTGCGCATATGGCCGGTACGTGGGGTGCAGGCAGGGGAATGGGAATTCCGCATGTTTGCCAACCACACGGAACGGCAGTTTGACCGACGCGAACGGCTCCTGGGAAAGCATGCCCTCTTGGTGGGCGAGTTTGCTAATGGAGCCACGAAACGGCTTGTTGGTCATGGGGAACGTGGTCTCCACATAATCGGCGAGTCCGGATTGGATATGCCGTGCAAGCACCATGGGAATCATTTGACATCTCCGTACTTCTGCGTGAAGAACTTCCACGCGGTTTTGTAATCCTCTACGCGATCGCACTTGTCGAACGGCGCCACGTATTCGATGGTTCGCTCACGTGGACCACCAGGTTGGGTGTCGTCCGTAATGGTGCGGGTGAACACCTTGCCCGCGGGCGCGTTCTTGATTTTTTCAAAATCGAGACGCTTGTAGGTCAGGTCGCCGTAATTCTTCTTGGAGAACACGATGCGGCCATTCGCGTCATACCAAGTGTCGTCCTCGTAACCGCTGAGCACGGTGAAGGTCAGGCGGTAGATGTCGATGAGCTCGTCCAAGGTGATGCCGAGTGCCATGGATGCCAGTACGTCCAGTTCCACCAATGCCTGTCGGCGTTCATAATCCGTGCGCAAAGGCGTATGCCAGTTCCACTCATCCGTCAATGAGGTAAACATGATGGCAGTCAGTCGCGGATCCCGCTTCGACCAGCCTATAGACGTGTACGACTCGTCCCAACAGGATTGCCAAAGAGCCGCATATGGCTTGGTCAAGCAATTGAGCAGTAGCCCACGGAGGCGGATTTCGGGAGCAAGAAACGTCTCAGGCACAGGGAGAAGACTTAAAGTTGAAGCATTCAGATTCGCCTTCCCGATGGAACGAACCAGAAAATCATACGGTAACGACGCTTCGAGGCCGCTCATGAGCGCGAGTAACGCATAGCGCTCTGGGTGCACGCCATAGCCCGCTATGGCGTGCACCCAGGCTACGCCTGGGTGAACGCAGGACGCTGCAAGCGTTCTTTCCGTAGCAATGTCAATCATGCCCCTGCAAATAATTCGATAAACAGAGTCAAACCGAGAACCATTGTCCATTTTGGGCACTCTATCGGTATAATCGTCATCAGTACATGCCTGAATATATTTTGTCCGAGGAGAATAATCTTCCGGAATATCAGTCAAATCGACAAAGTCATAATCGCTACTTGTTTTGCAGTTTTCGCGTGCCGTATGAAGGATAGGATTTGCAACACCAGTAAATGGGCCAGTATAAATTATTCGCTCATCCTTATTAGGAAAATGAATGCAATCACGAATAGTCCCATCCTTACGAGCATTTGTTTCATGCCACATGCTCGAATACGAAATCGCTGATCCATAATCACGCAAACATGTTGGGACAGTTGACATTTTCTCCAGAGCCGACAATAGAACCTTGGAGTAAATGCCTACTATTGGAGTCGATTCCCAAGAATCTTTCTTTTTATCTCCGACAAGCTTGGAGAACATTCCAAGTTCTTTTTTCCCAATATGAATAACTCGATCACGATGCCCGCGAGTAACCCAGTTGCCATACTCATCTTTCATTGGCAGAACTGCTTCACAAAAACCATCGGGCGCATAGCATTCATCAATTGATTTTGAATCCAATAAATCCCATATAGAATCAAAAGAAATCGTTTTACTAGACGAATTCTTATATATATTAAGGCTAAACGAACGCTGCCCATCAATACTCGTAAAAATATGTAGTTTATTGTTAAAATGAAAGTGCTTACGCAGCTTATAGAAAAGTGTCCTGCGTAGAATACCTGCATTCGTATCGTTATACACACCTTCCGGATGCACGAAAGCGCTCACTCCGTCATACTTGCGTGTGTAATCCCATGCATTCGGCAGGAAGCACCGGAACAGGTTCGTCTGTTGGCCTTGCAGCAACGGATAATTGCCGATGGCGTTGTAGAACGCCAGCTGGCCGGCCGTTGCCACATATTCGCTGATGAACGCGTCATGCGTGCGCTGGCTCTTCAGCAATTCGGGTAGTTTCTTGTTCAAATCAGATGCGCTGATGGACTGGACCGCATACTTCGGGTTCACGTCGGAGATAGCATTAGCTGCCTCCCACTGAAGCTTCACCCACGGCGGATTGCCGATCATGAAGTCGAAGCCACCGTCCTTGAATACGTCGGCGAATTCGAGCTCCCAATGGAAGAAACGCTGTTTCTTGGCGATCTCCTTCACCAAGCGCAGTCTTTGCGCAGGCTTCCCGTCGCCGGTGCAGAGCCCGTCAAGATCCACGACATTGTCATATACGTAGTCACGCTCATGGCTGTCGTCCACGGCATCCTCAAACGTGGGCTGACCGTTATCCACCGACATCAGCGTGAAGCCCTCTTCCTGCGGGATCTCGCCGGTAAGGATCAGCGACATTTCCGTAAGGTACTGCAATCTCGTGGGAAGCAATTCCGCCTGACCGATGGGCCAGAACCACAGCGAGCACCAGTAGTCCATGGCGAGTTTCAAACGTGCGTATTCGCTGGCGTTCTCGGCCTTTTCCGAATGGTAGGCGATGCGGAGCATCTCATCCTTTTCGCGGATGGTGAGGTTGTTGCCACGGAAGTATTCGCTTTCAAAGCCGAGCGAGCCCTGCCCCCGCTTCTGCTTGCTCTCTAAATCCTTCGCGGTCTTTTTGGAGGCGTTCACATCGAAACCGTAGATGATCAGATCATCCTGGGTCGCCTTCTCCAATTGCCGACGTGCCTTGATCTGGCCGCGCCACAGTTCGTCGATGGTCTTCGACAACGACCTCATCAGACCGATCTCCGTCTGGGAATAAGGCTTCTTGGCGAAAGCCTTCTTCCAGGCCTTGATGGTTTCCAAGTGTTCGGATTCGATGCTTTTGACGGTCTTGTCGTCATACTTGCACATGTCCGGGTCTCCAGTCAGGAACTGGTAGATGCGCTTGACGGATGACGAGCTCCGGTCGAATCCGATACGCTTGGGTTCGACCTCATACCAGTGACGGTTCTTGGTCGTGCTAGACAGATCCGATTCCAAGTATCCGACCCGACGTGCGCCAATCAGCGAATTGCCGCACTGCAGCTGAGTTCCGAACCATGGCACGAAGGATCCTTCGCAAATGGTGTTGAGCCATAGGGACACTTCTCCCAATTCCACTGCCACAGGGTTCAGGTCGATGCCGTAGATGTTGTGGTCGGCGATGTACATCTTGACCTTCTGCAGTTCGGCCTGTCTGAGTTCCGCGGGAATGGCCGCCCGTTGCCCTTCCTCGGCAACCCGCTCCTTCTCCCTGCGGTTCAGATACATGGTGGCCAGCTGGTTGATGGTCTCGTTCAGGAAGGTCGCGGAACCCATGGCCGGCTCGCAGATCTTCAGACTCAGAATATCGGTGGCTTGGTGAATACGTGGCTCAATCTCCTTGAGCGCGTACTTTACCAGACATTGCGCAAGACTGTCCGGCGTGTAGAAGGAGGCCGACGTTTCACGTTCCCGGCCTGCAAGCCGGTAAATGAACGTGCCAGGCTCGTAGGTGCGCAATTCGCCGGCATGCGGGCTTTTGTCCGGGTAGCGAACGCGTTCGTCCTCCGAATAGTTGTCGAGTTCGCGTTCCGGCACGAAGTAGCCGACTTTCAAAGGGTCGTAGGAATCCTTGACGCGTTTGACCTCATAGAGCTTCTCCTTGGCGATGAAACCACGGTAGGACAGCAATGCCTCATACACGGCACCCATCTGGCTGATGCCAAGGGCCGCGTAAGAGATACGCTGCCTGCGCTTGACCCCCTTACCAGTCTTGGTGACGCTCATCAGGTCTATGATGCGCAACATTACGCTGTCGCGGAGTGCGGCATGTTCAATCAGCGCGGTCCGCTCCGGATCGAAAATGTGCGCCTTGAGCGGCGGAACCATGAACACCGCATTGATGGCTTCCTCGCCAGCCAGCCCCTTGAAATCCTCATCCGCCTTCGGGTAACCGTTGAACACCAGATCGTCGAGTCGGCGCAACGTATCCGCCAGATAGGTGGAATCACCAGCTTCATCCATGCGGCCACGCATCTGTTCTGCAATATCCCGCAAGCTGTCCAGCGAATAGCCGGTGCGGTAAATGTCAGATTTCATCGGCGCGTAGCCGAGCGACGGCTTCGCCTCGATGAACAGGAGGAACAGGAGACGATACATGTACCGCAACGCCTGCACGGTCAATTCGCCCGCATCGATTTCGTCGATGCTCCGTCCCTTGTTGCAAATCCAGTCGTGGATGACCTCATTGCCTAGGATTTCCACGCATTCGCGCAATGCGGAACGCAAGTTGTCAGACACCTCAACCGCGTTCTTCGCAGACGTGTCATCAAACGTGTCAAGCAGACTGTCACCTTTGTTCGGGCAGAGACTATCGCGACGCAACAGCACAGCCATCGCCGTATACACATGATCCTGATGGCGGCTGAAGATCTCGTCCAGGTCGAACAGCATGCATTTCTTGTCATTCCATTTACGGCGGTCGATCAACGCTATCTGATGCAACCCCATGAGAAGAATCCACCGTGCCGGCTCGTCGAAATCGGCGAGCAGCATGCGTGCATATTCCTCACAGGAGGTGCCGTCCTTGCCAGAGCCGTCTTCGATGGGGTTTTCCAGAACGCCTGCCTCCGCACTATCGGACAGGCTCACCAGAACTTGCAAGCGCGGAGCCCCATCGGAATCATTGACCTGATAGTAGACAGGAACAGACTTCCCTGAAATCCGGTCAAGCAATCCCTCGTCTTTGGCTTGATTCCCCTCCTGCGTATAGCCGAGTGCGACGAGCATGCCGTCGATGAAATTCTGTACCCGTTCAGCTGGAAACAGATCGTTCTCGTTGTTGTTGATGACTTCGGTGAACGACTGGCGCATGTCCTTCAGCAGTCGCGCTGGGCGTTTCTCAGGAGGAAGCTGTTTCCAAGGTGCGGAGGCATTCTTCACTTCATCCGGAAAATATTCCTTCATGTAGTACGGCGTGTAGAAGTCGTTGACCGCCTCGATGCCTGGGAATGTCTCGTTCAGTTCCTTCGCCATGGTCTCTCCCTCTATTCCTTACCTACGAATGCGGCCGCAATGCGGATCACTGGTTCGCCGGAGGCGTCCAATGTGTCCTGAACCCAGTCGGCATATTGTTCGAGCATCCGATCAACCTGTTTTGTGTTTTCCTTGGTGTTTTTGCCTTGGGATTGCAACAGTACCTTGCGTGCATGGGACCAATGCTCGATGCGGTCCATTTGCCGAGTCACTTCTTCATCTGCCTGCGCACGATATTGTTCACCGCAATCGCTGAGCATGCTCTTGCCGCGCGATACCGCATCCTCCAACAGCAGTTGTGCCGCATCTATCTGTTCGGAGCTGGCCGCGGAATCCTCTCGATTCACATAACGACGTTCAGTGGTTCCCGGAATCAAGTTCCCACGATATCCGGTGATACGCCACACTTCCTCAAGTGGCAGTATGCCCATGCATTCGCCATCGAGATACCGTACACCGAACCATTCATCGATCACCGGGGATGCGTGCTTGTTGGCGACCATGCCGTTCATCAGCATAATCGTCTCATCCGCATGCAGATTTCCGTTGGTCACGCCAATAATCGGAGCCTCGTCACGTTGGTACAGCAGTGAGGAAGCCTTCAACCCGACCCATTCCGTGATTGGATTCAATTCCCACAGGTATTGGACCCGACTCCATGACTCATCGTTGATACGGGCCAGCAGACCGTTGGCTTGGTCTTCGCAGTATTTCGCGTCATCACTCCATTCAGCGATGTTGTCTCGCAACACCTGCGTGTTCGGCACACGTCTGCGCAGCCACGCGCGCAACGGGCTATCCCCTTGGAACTCCACCGCGAATCCATGAGCATCACGCAACTGACGTTTCGATTTAAGACCAGCCGACTGCCGGAACTCCTCGCAGGAGAGCCCCTCATCCACATACTCGTAATCCGACATCAGCGTAGAGGAATCGACTATGCCGCCATCGTCGGCGCTCCCAGCCGTGCTCTCCCCTGCGGACTCGTTTTCCTCAGTGCTCGTAGTATCGGAACCATCCGGCGTAGTGAGGTTGAAAAAACTCAATGGATCGAAAACATCGTCATCCGCCACAGTCTCAACGTCTCCGGAACGTTCGTCCGAATGATCGATGTCTTCATCGGGAATACAAAGTCTGGCTGCGAAATTCTCCGCTGATTCGCCGGATTCAATCGCTTCGCGGGTGAACTCTTCCTCCTGATCGACGTCGAATTTGCCCATGAGCAAGGACGGATCGCCGATATCCTTACGTGCCTGGTCTTCCTTCTGCTGCAGAATCTCAAGGATATGCGTGTCACCCTGAATCTTTGCATTACGCGAGCAAATCATCATGAAACGGATATCAGGCTGTTTGCGCTGCCCGTAACGATCGATGCGTCCGTTACGCTGTTGGAACACCATCAGCGACCATGGAGTATCGAAATGGATGAGTCTGTGGCTCAGATAGTGCAGGTTCAGACCTTCGGAAGCCACATCGGAAGCCACAAGAATGCGTATGGGTGAGGACTTCATGCCAAAATCCTCGACGATTTTCTGCTGTTCCACATCGCTCATGCCGCCATCCATGGAGACGATAGCCTTCTTCAGTAGTTTGAGATCCTGCCGCAAGTGGTCCTCGAGATAGTTCTTCGTCTCGATACGTTCCGTGAAAATCACGATACGGTCGTCGGCGTCTTCGCCGTTATGCCAACCGTAATCGGCACTGCGCAGAAGCTGTAGCAGTCTCTGGTATCGGGAAAACTGCATCGGACCGATTTTCTCTAAAGCGGTCTTGAGTCCTTCGAGCCTCTCGATGTCCCCGGTCTGATCGGACACATCTTTTTTGGCAAGCCGCTTTACTCTCTCGTCGATGGTCTTGATGCATGCAGCCGGCGACGAAAACAGACTTTTCTCAAGCATCGTCTTGAACGAGAAGGAATTGCTTCTCTTCTGATGCATGTCCATGACGAGTTTCATATCGGTCAGATAATCGAATGCCTCTTCCTCGGCTGCGGTGGCCTTGCATTTCTCCTGCGTCACCTTGCGTTCCGGGAAGCTGCCCGACACCTCGGCCATCACGTCCTTCTTGAAACGGCGGACGTACAGGTGCTCGACGTCTTTCTTGTCGTAACGCTCCGGATCCGGCAGAGTGGTTGGGTCGAGCATGTTCATCAACGAAGCAAAACTGCGAGCGCGGCCGTCATGCGGCGTGGCGGACAGCATGATCAACGTGTCGGAACGGGAGGCAAGGCGTTTGGCGAGTTTGGCGCGCTGCGCACTGCGGCCGTTGGCGGCACGGTCGGCGACATTCTGTGCCTCGTCGATCACGATGATGTCCCAATACGAGGCATCGAGTGCCGCGCCATATTGGATGTCCCTCTTCAACGTGTCGATGGAGATGATCACCTTGTCGTAATAGGAGAACGGGTTGGCGTTCGCGGAGATCTCGGAACGAATCTGCTGGATGCGTGAGGAGTCCAGACTAATCAGCGGGATGGTGAACCGTTCCCACATCTCCTTCTGGAACTGGACCATCATGCTTTTCGCCGTCACCACGAGAATACGGCGGCCCTTGCGGCGCTTGATGAGTTCCGACATCAGAATGCCGGCTTCCAAGGTCTTGCCAAGGCCGACGGCGTCAGCGATGAGAATGCGCTGGCGAGGTTGGGCGAGCGCTTTCTTCGCCGGAACGAGCTGGTACGGCAGGGAGTCCATGGCTGCCTTGTTGCCGACATGAATCCTCGCATCGGTCGGCGCAGTGGCACGTAACAGACTCTCGATGAACAGATGCGACTTCGCAGCTCTTGCCGAGGTGTCGGGAATGAAGCGGGTCTTCACCGGATCGACAGGCGTGATTGTGTCCAAATCATCAAGGAACGTGGCCGTCATGTCCCGCACCAGAGCGGAGATACCGGTGCATGAAACGGCATGGTTGCCAAGACTGTTCGGCTCGACTTTATCGACAAGCCACTCCTGGCCGCGGATCAGCACTCTCATGCCGGGAGAAAGCAGCTCTCGTTCCGAATGTGCGCCATGCCTCATTGCTGTGTGCTCCCCATATGCTCTCAATCCCAATGTTTTCGCATATATTGTATGTCATTAGGGGTGCGCTTCATCAATTTGCCGCATGAATGCTAGATACACACACGCTTTTATGATTGATACTCAGAATTATCTATATCTTTCGATTATTACTTTGCTTGAATCGTCAGAGCAAGTGCAACACCGTTGAATGGTGGACTTCCCAGGGTATCCGGTATCCATGGCGTTTGCGTGGTCTGTGATCGATGGCATCGTACACGGCCCGGACCTCCTGCTCGCCGACAGCGGTGAAGCCGGCGCCCTTGGGGAAACACTCACGAATCAGCCCGTCGGTGTTCCCGTTGCCGCCGCGCCGCCATGGATGGAGGGGCAGGGCGAAGCAGAACACCGCGCCGGTGGCCTGTTCGACCTTCTCGAAGTCAGCGAACCCCATACCCCGGTCCAGGGTCACGGTCCGGCTCTCCGGATGCCTTCGGAGCGCGCCGATCCCCGCATCGGCAACGTCGCGTCTGGCATGCGCGGCACAGCGTCCTCCGGAGAGCAGACCGCTTCTGCAGCCCACGAGCGTGACGAGGCACGCCCCGGCGCCTTTGCCGACGACGGCGTCGCCTTCCCGGTCGCCGAGCCCGGAACGTTCCCCCACGATCTCGGGACGCTGCCCGCCGCGACGGGCGCCCGGGATCTCGCCACGCCGTTCCTCCGGCCCGCCCCTCCCGCGCCGGCGTTTGCCTTTATGACGCAGACGCGCCCTGATTCCACGGCGGGTACGCGTCAGGCCGGGTGGATCAAGCCGCCGCTCGTTGATCGCCCTGTAGATAACGGACGCAAAGACCATCAGTCCCGGCCGCTCGACCGCGATCCCGCCCGCGATCCGCCCGGACGACCAATGCTCCCGCACGACAAGACGCCGCACAAGCCCCGCCCCTCGCTCGCCGTCGAGGACCCCGGGCCGCACGCAGGAAACCCTTCGGGACTCGCGGCCACGCTGGGCGGTCGATGCACGATGGCACCGCCCCGAGCCAACGGCGAACGAGTTTCCGGCCATCTCCCCGCTGACGGTCGCTTTGTCCCCGCCCGCCGCTCCGGCCATCCCGCCGCAGCTCCCCCCCCCGCGCCTCAGCAACACGATTTCCTCGCGCTCGGCCAAGGCAAGACGGGCGTACCGGCCCATGGGACCTCCCGATACCCGGTTGTCGCAGGCAAACACCATCGTACCGGGAACACATGGGCCCACATCATCCACAAGCGTTGCACCAGCAATGACAATTCAAGGCACAACGTCGCAACCTGAACCGCACCTCCGATCATCGAATCTGAATTTCTTCAGTCCAACAATCGGGGTGCGGTTCAGGTTGCGACGTTGTGCACTTTTATGCTGTCCATATAGTGCGATCACTGCGGAATCTTTGGAACTGGAATCTTCGAACTCGAAATTCCCGGAATCAATCGGCGGTGATCAGCTCGCTCGAATCCATGTCGAAGTCGGACATGGCAAACGAGCGGATCGCCGGATCCTCATACGTGTTCATGTAATACGTGTTGGTTTTCCCGGAATAGCCACTGGTGAACAGCGTGCGCTCGAACTGGCCGTTGCCCATCTTGGACATGCCGTCAACCATTTGCACGGAAACCAGCGTGTGGAACAGACGAGACACATTAGCAGCCTCGTTGTTCTGCTGCGGATAGTGCGTGTTGGTGTAGGCAACGCGTACGAAACGCGACGGCGAACTCACGTCACCGGGAATGCCGTGCATGCTCACACCGGCACCCCATGCGCTCAGTTCCGCCTTGCCCCAAGTGGTCGGCTCCGCCATCTCGTTGCTCACACACATGTAGTTGCGCAGGTTTTCCATATGAAAGTCGAAGGTCGGCTGGTTGGTAAGCACGTCCACATCGTCATGATGAACGTGCATGCCGTCAGCCATCTGCTCGACGACGATGCTGCGGGTGCCGTCACCAATGAACCAGTGCAACAGGGATTCCTGCTGGCCGGGCACGACCTGCGAAACGAGCGTCACGTTCTTCAACGCCTCTTCGACTTCGTCGACAGTATCGAAATTGCGCGTTACCCACAGTGGGAATTCGAAAGTGGCGACGTTTTCGGTTCCTTCGACCGGCTCGTGCGCAAAGGAGGCGTACCCAGGGAAGTTCAGTCCGGCAATGGCCAGACCATGCTCGTTGGCGCAGTCGAAATACATGGGGCGGTCGACCATGACCACGCCCACGCCGATCACCGCATTCGGTTCGCTTTTACCTTCGGCCCCATACGCATAGTCGTACTGGTAGCCTCGCGGAGTGACCAGAATGGTCTCGCCGTAGGAGAAGCTCCAGTCGAGATTACGGCCGAAATACATGTTTCCCTCATCGTCGGAGAAACGAACACCAGTGCACATATGGACTCCTTTCCATGATTTGCCGTGATTTTCTTGCTTGCGTGTTCATGGTAAGCGTCACTTGCTGGGAAAATCTTAAGTTTTGCCCGCGGAAGAATCTGCTTTGACTACCTCATCCATAGTATCGTCCTCCTCAATCATGTATTTCGTGTAAGATGTGCCTGCCGCAATATCCGTCACACATGTACGCCCGCAGGAACATGTCGAGCGCCTTCGCATGATCAGCCGCACAGCCTCTGCCCTCGGCCAGCATGTCTCCCAGCTTGTAGCAGCTCTCCGCGATCCCCGCTTCGGCCGCATGACAAAAGCACTCGTATGCCAAAACGTCCGTATCCGGTTTGGGTGGAACTTCGCCGAAATTGTTGTAATACGAGCGGAAGTACCTACCCTCGCAGCGGTCGTACGCGTACACGTACCCCAGGCACAGCCATCCGATCGCATTGCCGCGGCCGGCCGCGTGCCGGTAAAGGATCCCGGCGGCTCTGAAACAGTCGACCCGCTTCCGCCGTTCCGATGCGGCGGTATAGTGCATGCCCTCCTCGTAGTACATGCCGCCGAGGCCCAGAGCAATCGACCCGTCCGGATCGCTGATGTCGGCCGTGGTGCATTCGTCGTCCTCATCGAAGGTATCGTCGTAGTACGGCACGCCCGCTTCCGCCTCGTTCGCATGACCGATGCCGACCTGGCTGATTCGCGCGATCTGCGCTTCCGATAAGCGCGACACGCCCGGATTGCTCAGCACAATCGTCAGGGGATCACTGAAGTACAACGGTGCACTTTGACATTCGTGCAGCGCAATCCGGGCGTGTCGTGCGACGCGTGTGGCCGATTCCCGGGCCGCATGCGCGTCATACGGGAAATTTGTGTCAATCCCGCAATTGCGGGTCTGCGAAGCGTCGGTTCTCCAGAACCGTCAGCGTGCGTCGCGCGGATTCGAGAACTTCTCGGTGCAGCCGGGCAATCAGCATTCCGGCCTGTCCGCCCGCCTCGCCCTGTCCGTCACCCGCCTGCGCGATGACCTCGCCCAGCGGGTCAATGACACGGCTGCAGCCGATGTTGCGCGCGCTCACCTCGCTGCATGCCAGTACGTAGCACGTGTTTTCCAGCGCACGCGCGGCGGTCATCATCTTCCAATGTCGCTCCTTCAAACGCCCGCGCGCCCATGCCGCACTGACGATGATCACATCGGCGCCGCGCACGGCCAGCGACCGCGCGACTTCGGGAAATCTCACGTCATAGCAGGTCATGACGCCGACATGCCAGCCGTCGATCTCGACGATTGGCGGCAGCTCGGTACCGGGGCGAACCGTATCGGACTCCCGCGCGGCGAATGCATCATAGAGATGCAGCTTCCGATAGGTCACGATAAGAGCCCCGTCACGGATGACGACGAAAACGTTGGAGACCCGGGAATCCGTTGCGCAAGACGCCGGCTTGTCCGGCACCGCATCAGCCGCGCCGGGCACAGCATGAACCGTGCCCATCAGCGTAATATGACGCTCTTCGCTGATCCGTCTCAGGCCGGTGACGAACGGCCCGTCTAGTGGTTGCGCGTGTGCGGCCGTGAACATGTCATCATCGCCGTCACGCGCGATCAGCCCTTCCGGAAGCACCAGCAAGTGGGCACCGGCATCCGCGGCCTGCCAGGCATATCCGTCGATAATGTCAAGGTTCCATTCCGGCTCCCGGCGAACCGTGAACTGAGCTACGGCGACCTTCAGCTCTTGCGTGCCATTCATGGCTACCGTTATATCAGATGCGTGGGCATGGTTCCTCATGAATCCTGCCAGCGACCGATACGCCTCGGTCTCACACCGCGAACGCCGACCAGCGCCCGTGCGTGTGTTGCACCTCGATCGGCATGCCGAACAGCTCCGACAGTCGCTCGTCGGTCAGGCCGGCCTCCAGTGGACCGGTGTAGACGATGGTGCCGGCGGACGGGTTGCCCATCGCGTCAATGCCGTCGTTGGTGGCGTCCTCGGCGGAGACCGGCTTGCGTCCCATGATGGCGATGTGGTCGAAGCCCGCGGGAATCTCCTCAAGTCGATGGGTGACCAGCACCACGGCACGCCGCGAATCCTCTTCGCCGATACGGCTCAGGGTGCGCATCACCTGCTCGCGGCCGCCCAGGTCAAGGCCAGTGGTCGGCTCATCCATGATGAGCAGTTCGGGGTCGCCCATCAACGCGCGGGCGATGAGCACGCGGGTGCGCTCGCCCTCGGAGAGCCGCCACATCTCCTTGCCTTCGAGATAGGAGACGCGGAAGTCGCGCAGCAGCTGTCGCGCCCGCGCATACTCCTCGTCAGTATAGGTGTCGCGCCACCGTCCGGTCACGGCGCTCAGGCCCGTGACGACGGCGTCCAGCGGATCCTCGAATTCGGGAAACTGCCGGCCGAGGTCGGCCGAAGCCAGACCGATGCGCGTGCGCAGTTTGAATACGTCGTATTTGCCGAGCTGATGGCCGAGGATGAATACGCGACCGTCCGAGGGGAACGTGCGCGTGGCGAGCATGCCGACCGCGGTGGATTTGCCGATGCCGTTCGGCCCGAACAGCACCCATCGCTCCCCCGCGTGGATGATGAGGTTCACGTCTGTGATGATGACGCGCCGGTTGCGGCGGAATTCGACGTTGTCGAGCTTGAGGACTTCGTTGTCAGCGGTGTCGGTCGTGGGCATGTTGTGGTTCCTTGTCGTGGGGAGGTTTGCCGGCAGTGCGGGTTTGGAATGGTTGCGGTAATTCGCGAAGCCATGCCATCCGGCCATGCCGCGCATTACGGCCCCGCAGGCGGGGGCATCATTCCTTGCCCCCGCCTGCGTCGGATCGCCGTTACTTGTTCTGCTCGTCGAGGACGGACTGGTAGACGGCCACGGTCTTGTCGGCGATGGACTCCCAGCTGAAATGGTCGCGGGCGCGCTCGTAGCCCGCCTGGCCCATCTTCCTGGCGAGTTCGGGGTCGGCCATGATCTTGTCGATGGCGGCGGCCATGTCATGCACGAACTTGTCGGGATCAGTGGGCGTGCCGGTACCGTCGCGCAGCTGGTCGATCGGCACCAGATAGCCGGTCTCGCCGTCGACGACGACCTCGGGAATGCCGCCGGTGGCGGAGGCGACTACGGGCAGGCCACAGGCCATGGCTTCCAGATTCACGATGCCCAGCGGCTCATAGATGCTCGGGCAGATGAACGCGTCACAGCCATGCTCCAGCGCGTTGAGCTCCGGACGAGGCAACATCTCCTCGATCCAGATGATGTTGCCGCGTTCCTCGTCGAGCTTGGCGAACGCGGTCTTGACCTCCTCGGCGATCTCCGGGGTGTCCGGGGCGCCGGCGCACAGCACCACCTGGATGTCCTTGGAGATCAGGTGCAGCGCCTTGAGCAGGTATGGCAGGCCCTTCTGACGGGTGATGCGGCCGACGAACAGCAGCGTAGGCTTGCTGCGGTCGATGTGGTAACGGTCGAACACGGCCCAGCCCGGGTCGTCGTCGGCCGGCGTGGCGAAGTCGCTCATGGTGATGCCGTTATGCACCACGACGACCTTGTCGGGGTCGAGGTTCGGGTACGCGGCGAGGATGTCCTCGCGCATGCCGCCGGAGACGGCGATGACGCGGTCGGCGTGCTCGTAGGCGTCCTTTTCGGCCCAGGAGCTCAGATTATAACCGCCGCCGAGCTGCTCGCGCTTCCACGGGCGGAACGGCTCCAGCGAATGTGCGGTGATGACCAGCGGCGTACCGTGCAGCATCTTGGCGAGGTATCCGGCCAGGCACGCATACCAGGTGTGCGCGTGGGCGATGTCGGCGTCGACGTCGTTGGCTATCTGCAGATCAACGCCGAAGGTCTTCAGCGCCGGATTCGCGTCGGCCAGCTCAGAGGGCGTTCCGTAGCCCACGACCTTCAGGCTGCCCTTCGCCGAGCCATCTCCGGGGATGGCGGGTACATCGGCTTCGGTGCGCGGTCCGTCGAACGCACGGACGGTCACGTCGACCCGCTCGGCCAGCACCTTCGAGAGCTCTTCCGCGTGCACGCCTGCGCCACCATAGACATACGGCGGGTATTCGCGGGTGAGGATATCAACTTTCACGATTAAGGCCTCCTTCGTCGGTAACCTTGTTTGCGGCTACTGCCATATATAACTTTAGGGCATTGCACGTCGAAAAAACGCACAATGCCCATGTTCGTGTTGGCGAAAAATCACGCCATAATACCAGATAACTACCGGATACCAGGCTCTCACACCGCGGTGCCGTTGGCATCCAGGTTCGGGTTGTTGCGGTAGTTGCCGGCCGTGAAGAACAGGCTGAGCACGCCGACGACGAACACGACGGACACGGTCAGGATCAGCCACAGCGGATGCGTGGGCAGCCACATCACCACGAAGAATGCGATGACCGACAGCGCGATCAGCGTCCAGCTGCCGACACGGAACCACTGCCGCACGGAGTGCGGTGCCTTGAACGCCTTGGGATCCTGATAGTTCGGGTTGGCCTCGAACACCGACTCCACTTCCTCATCGACCTCGGTGCGAGCGCTGGGCTTCCACACGCCGCTGTCATCCACGCCCTCCTGAATACGGCGGGACTTCTCCTGAAGCGCGTACTCGTCGAGCATGCCGGATCGGGCACGGCCACGGGTCTGGTCGTACTGCGACGGGACTCCCCGACGCTGATCTTTTGCTGCTTTGCGGCGTTCGGCACGGTTAGGCATCGTTACTTCTCCTGCTCGTTTGCGGATAACACTCCTATGTACTGTACTCCAAGCCGTGCCGTAGCGGCGGTTCGACTCGCACGACGAGACAGATCCGCAATCGTTGGCAATCACGACGTCCGAGCCGTGGTCGCGACACGTACCACCCCGCACATAGCCGGCCTCCTTCTGCGGCTCACCCACACATGAGCGGGCCATTCCTCCGGCGAAAACCCACCGGCACACAACGGGACGGGACTTTCGCCAGAAATAGGGAACGCCCGATATGCGACTGGGGGCCGGAAGTCCCTTGAAGAGACTTCCGGCCCCCAGTAGATGTCGGTACGGCGAACCGCCGGACTATCGAATCATCGCGGCAGCATCATCGGACGCTGGGATGCGGTGATCGGCGCGGGCAGCTCGGTGACGCCGGTGAGGTACTCATCAACGGCGGCCGCGCAGGAGCGGCCCTCCGAAATGGCCCACACGACCAGACTCTGGCCGCGGCCCGCGTCGCCGGCAACGAACACGCCATCCTGAGAGGTGGCGAACTTGTCGTTGCGGGCCACGTTGCCGCGCTTGTCCAATTCAACAGGCAGCTGGTCGAGCAGCGTGGAGGTGTCCGGGTGCAGGAAGCCGACCGAGATGAGCACCAGATCCGCGGGCAGCACGCGTTCGGTACCGGGCTGGCGGGTGAACGGACCGTTCTCCCCCGGTGCCACATCCACGACCTTCAGACCGGTGACGTGGCCGTTCTCGTCGGCCACGAATCCTTCGGACGCGGTGGAATCCTCAATGTGCACACGGGCCTGTTCCTCGTCGGAGCCGACGAAGTTGACAGAATCGGTGCTGTACACGTAAGTGCCGCCCTCCTCCATCGAGGAGGTCTTCTGGTAGAGACGCGCGAACGTCGGCCACGGCTGGTTGTCCGGACGCTCGTCCGGCTCCTTCGGCATGATCTGCAGCACGGTCACGTCCTTCGCGCCTTGACGGATGGAGGTGCCAAGGCAGTCGGAACCGGTGTCGCCACCACCGATGATGATGACGTGCTTGTCCTTGGCGGTGATGTCGTGCACGGGCTTTACGCCGTACACGCGTCGGGTCGCGTCGGGCAGGAACTCCATCGCGAAGTGAATGCCCTTGAGCTCGCGGCCGGGAATCTTCATGTCACGCGGCACGGTGGATCCGATAGCGACGACCACGGCGTCATAGCGGTCGCGCAAATCGTCCCAGCTGATGTCCTTGCCGATCTCCACGCCCGTGCGGAAGCGGGTGCCTTCGGCCTCCATCTGCTTGATACGACGGTCGATCAGTCGCTTGTCGAGCTTGAAGTTCGGGATGCCGTAGCGCATCAGACCGCCGATGGCGTCATCGCGCTCATAGACGACGACCGTGTGGCCGGCTCGGGTGAGCTGCTGGGCGCATGCCAGACCGGCGGGGCCGGATCCGACGACCGCCACGGTCTGGTCGGTCAGACGCTGCGGAGGCATGGGCTTGACGATATCCAGACCCCATGCCTGGTCGATGATCGTCTGCTCGTCGAGCTTGATCATCGTCGGCGGCTGGTGGATGCCGAGCACGCACGCCTTCTCGCACAGTGCCGGGCAGATACGTCCGGTCACTTCGGGGAAGTTGTTGGTGGTGGACAGACGATTGTAGGCGTCCTCCCACTTCTCCTGACGAACCAGATCGTTGAACTCGGGGATGATGTTGCCGAGCGGGCATCCGGTCATGCAGAAAGGAGTGCCGCAATCCATGCAGCGGGCGGCCTGTTCGGTGGTCCACGGCTGCAAGCCGGACTCAGCATGGACGTCAAGCCAGTCCTTGATGCGCTCCTCGACGGGGCGTTCCGCCAGTTCGCGACGGGTACGGACCTTCAGGAATCCTCTGGGATCTCCCATGTCAGTGCGCTCCTTCCATCACCTGCTCGTACACCTGTTCCCAGGCGCCGGGCGTGTTGAAATCGATATTGTCTTCCTCGGCCTTCGCCATGGCGGCGGTCATGGCCAGATAATGTTCCGGCACCATGTGCGTGAACCGGGCGACGGTGTGCTTCCAATCCTTGAGGAGTCCGGCGGCGAATGCGGAACCGGTCTCTTCGGCGTAACGCTTCACCAGATCGTGGACCAGTGCCTGTGCTTCGTCGTCCAGCGGTAGGAACAGCAGCGAGCCGTCCTTCGCCGCGATCGGATTGACCTGGTTCATGTCCAGATCGAGCACGTACACGTTGCCGCCGGAGAAGCCGGCGCCGAAGTTGCGGCCCATGGAGCCGAGCACCACGACGGTGCCTCCGGTCATGTACTCGCAGCCGTGGTCGCCCACGCCCTCGACCACGAACGTGGCGCCGGAGTTGCGCACGCCGAAACGCTCGCCTGCACGGCCGGCCACGAACAGCTCTCCGGAGGTCGCGCCGAAACCGGTCACGTTGCCCGCGATGACGTTCTCGTGCGGGTCGAAGGTGACGCCGTCCTCGGGGCGTACGATCAGGCGTCCGCCCGACAGGCCCTTGCCGGCGTAGTCGTTGACCTCGCCGTAGACGCGGATGGTCTCGCCACGCGGAATGAACGCGCCGATCGACTGGCCGCCGGCACCGTGGAACGTCATGTCGATGGTGTCGTCCGGCAGTCCTTCGGCACCGTAGCGGCGGGTGATCTCGTAGCCGACCATCGTGCCGAGCGTACGGTTGACGTTGCGGATCGGCATCTCGATGCGTACCGGCTCCTTGCGCTCCAGCGCGGGTTCGGCCATCTCGATGAGCTTGTTGTCGAGCGCCTTCTCCAGTTCGTGGTTCTGCTCGATGGTCTGGTGCAGAATCGTTCCGGGAACCGGGCCGGGCTGCATGAGCACGTTGCTCAGGTCGATGCCGTCGGACTTCCAGCGCTTGATCGCCTCGTTCTGGTCCAGGCATTCGACATGGCCGACGGCCTCCTCCAGCGTACGGAAACCGAGCTCGGCAAGCAGTTCGCGCACTTCCTCGGCGATGTACATGAAGAAGTTGATGACCGCTTCCGGCTTGCCCTTGAACCGGGCGCGCAGCTCGGGATCCTGGGTGGCGATGCCCTGCGGGCAGGTGTTCTTCTGGCACGCGCGCATCATGACGCAGCCCTCGACCATAAGCGCCGTGGTGGCGAAGCCGAATTCCTCGGCACCGAGCAGCGCGGCGATGATCACGTCGCGGCCGGTCTTGAGCTCGCCGTCGCACTGAACGACGATGCGGGAGCGCAGACCGTTCAGAATCAGCGTCTGCTGGGTTTCGGACAGGCCGATCTCCCACGGGGTGCCCGCGTGGCGAATCGCGTTGAGCGGCGCCGCACCGGTGCCGCCGTCATAGCCGGAGATCAGCACCACGTCGGCATGGCACTTGGCCACACCGGCCGCGATGGTGCCGACGCCGAACTCCGAGACGAGCTTGACGTGGATGCGCGCCTTCGGGTTGGCCATCTTCGCATCGTTGATCAGCTGCTTGAGATCCTCGATGGAGTAGATGTCGTGGTGAGGCGGCGGGGAGATGAGCTCCACGCCGGGGGTCGCGTGACGGACCTTGGCGATCCACGGCGGGACCTTGGCACCGGGCAGGTGGCCGCCCTCGCCGGGCTTGGCGCCCTGGGCGAGCTTGATCTGCAGGTCGGTGGCGTGCACCAGGTAATCGCTGGTGACGCCGAAGCGGGCGGATGCGATCTGCTTGATGCGGCTGTAACGCAGCGGATCCTCGATGCGGTCGTCGGATTCGCCGCCCTCGCCGGAGTTGGAACGCGCGTCGATCGTGTTCATGGCGATGGCGAGCGTCTCGTGCGCCTCTTGCGAGATGGAGCCGTAGCTCATTGCGCCGGTGGAGAACCGCTTGACGATCTCGGAGGCCGGCTCGACCTCGGAGATGTCGATCGGCTTGCGGTCGTGCTTGAACTTCATGAGTCCGCGCAGCGTCATAATGCGGTTCGACGTGTCATTGATGTGGTGCGAGTACTTCTTAAACATCTGGTAGTCGCCGCGAGCGGTCGACTGCTGCAGCAGGAAAATCGCCTCGGGGTCGTTCAGATGATCCTCGCCGGTGCGGCGCCACTTGTATTCGCCGCCGGTTTCGAGGTTCATGTGCGGGGTGGCGGTCCACTGGTTCGGGTAGGCCATGCGGTGGCGAATCGCCACCTCCTCGGCCAGCTCGTCGAGCCCGATGCCGCCGACCTGCGAGACCGTGCCGGTGAAGTACTTGTCGACGATGTCCTTGCTCAGGCCGACCGCCTCGAACAGCTGCGCTCCGCGGTAGCTCATGATGGTGGAGACGCCCATCTTCGACATGATCTTCAGCACGCCGATGGACAGCGCCTTGGTCAGGTTCTTCACGGCTGTGCGCTCGTCGACCTTCAGGTAGCCGGTGCGGGCCAGGTCCTCGACGGATTCGAACGCCAGATACGGGTTGACGCATGCGGCACCGTATGCGATCAGCAGCGCGACATGATGGATCTCACGCACATCGCCGGCCTCGACGGCCATCGAGATCTGCGTGCGGGTGTGCTTGCGCAGCAGGTGGTGCTGCACGGCGCTGGTGAGCAGCAGTGACGGGATCGGGCCCCACGTGTGGTTGGAATCACGGTCGGACAGCACGATGAAGTTGCTGCCGCCCGCGATGGCCTCGTCGACTTCGGCAAAGATCTCCTCAAGGCGCTCGCCCAGCGCCTTGCCGCCGCCGGCCACCTGATACAGGCCCTTGACGACGAACGGACGGTAGTATCCGCCGAGCACCTTGGCCTTGTCGAGCCGCTTGAGCTGCGCCATCTCATCGGAGTTGATGACGGGCAGCGGGATCAGGATCTTCTTGGCGTGCAGCTCGGAATCCTCCAGCAGGTTCGGCTCGGGGCCGATGGCGGATTCGAGCGAGGTGACGATCTCCTCGCGCTCCCAGTCCAGCGGCGGGTTGGTGACCTGCGCGAACTTCTGGTGGAAGTAGTCGAACAGCATGCGGCTGCGCTTGGAGAGCACCGGCAGCGGGTTGTCGTTGCCCATCGAGCCCAGCGGCTCTTTGCCGGTGTTGGCCATCGGCGTGAGCAGCATCTTGAGGTCTTCCTCGGTGTAGCCGAACGCGCGCTGACGACGCTGCACGGACTGGCCGGAATGGCTCACGTGCTCGCGCTGCGGCAGGTCGCTCATCTCCACGGAGTTGCCTTCGACCCACTTACGGTACGGGTGCTGCGAGGCAAGGTTCCTCTTGATCTCCTCGTCGGGGATGATGCGGCCCTCGTCGGTGTCGACAAGGAACATCTTTCCGGGCTCCAGACGGCCCTTGGAGACGATATGCTTGTCGTCGATCTCCGGCAGCACGCCGGCTTCGGAGGCGAGCACAAGGTAGCCGTCATCGGTGAGCTGCCAGCGGCCGGGGCGGAAGCCGTTGCGGTCGAGCAGGGCGCCCACCTGCGTGCCGTCGGTGAAGATGATGTCGGCCGGGCCGTCCCACGGTTCGATCAGCGTGTTGTTGTACTCGTAGAACGCGCGCACGTCGGGGTCGAGCTGGTCGTTGTTCTCCCATGCCGGCGGCAGCATCATCGAGATGGCGTGCGGCAGAGAGCGGCCGGCGAGGTGCAGCAGTTCGAGGCATTCGTCGAACGTGCCGGAATCCGAATAGCCGGGCGTGGTGATCGGCAGCAACGGCTCGAACTCGCCGAGCAGTTCGGAGCTCAGGCGGCCTTCGCGGGCCGACAGCCAGTTGCGGTTGCCCTGGATCGTGTTGATCTCGCCGTTGTGGGCGAGCAGGCGGAACGGCTGCGCGAGCGGCCAGCTCGGGAACGTGTTCGTGGAGAAGCGCGAGTGCACAATCGCGATCTTCGCCTTCATGCGCGAATCCGACAGGTCGGGGAAGAACGGGGTGAGCTGCATCGTGGTGAGCATGCCCTTGTAGGTGATGGTGCGGGCCGACAGCGACGCGAAGTAGATGCCGACCTCGTGCTCGACGCGCTTGCGGATGCGGAAGGTCCTGCGGTCGAGCTCGATGCCCGCCAGCTTGCCTTCGGCGTCGGCGATGACCAGCGTCTTGAAGCTGGGCATCGAGGCGAGCGCCTGCAGGCCGAGCCCGTCCGGGTTGGTCGGCACCACTCGCCAGGCGAGTACTTCCAGGCCCTCTTCGCGCACGATGCTCGCGATGGCCTGCTCCTGCTGGCCGGACGTGGCGATGTCGCGGTCGAGGAACGCGATGCCCGCCGCGTAATGGCCGGCCTCGGGCAGTTCGACGCCCGTGGTGGCCCGCATGAACTCGTCGGGCATGCTCATCAGGATGCCCGCACCGTCACCGGTGTTCTCCTCGGCGCCCACGGCACCACGGTGGTTGAGATTGACGAGCACTTCGATGGCGTCGTCGATGATCTTACGTTCCGGCCGCTTGTTGAGTGTGGTGACCATACCTACGCCGCAAGCGTCATGTTCTGAGCTTGGGTCGTACAGACCTTGTGATTTATGTATGCTCAAATCGAGCGGGGCGTGGAAAGTCACCGAAACCACCTTCATATCGTTTTGGCAGGATCTTGACAACCTGCGGTTCTTTTGTTAGTGCGTAGGAAAGAGTACCGCTCGGTTATGTCAAACACGTTTCGCTGTCCATATACCGAGTCGAGGTGTTTGTCAATACCCAATTTCAATGTTTCTTAAGCGATTCGGAAAATCTGCGGCACCCGTTTCGCATGTCAATGAGATGTCTCTTATGTGAATGGCGTGTTAAGTGTGACGAATATCACTGTCACTGCCGCCGGACCCCTTTGCCCGGCGAAGACGTCACTGCCCGGCGTCGTATGCGCGATCCAGATGCATGAAATCCGGCACCCGGTACCATTTGACCGTGTAACCGGCGCCATGCGCGCAGAACACCGAATCAGGGGTGTTTTCGAGATCGTCTCCCGGATCGTATCCCACTTGTTCGATGACCTCGGCCGCATTGTGGCATGGCCGGTAGCCGTCGAACACGCACCCCAGATGGCCCGTGCCGTGGGTGTAGACGTTCACGTCCATGGCGTAGTCGCGCATTTCGGATACCGGGCAGACTCCCGCCAGCACGGCGTACTGGCCGTCCATCTCGGGTGGGTCGAACGTGCCCGACATGCGTTGTATGTCGGACATGGCCCGGCCGAGCATGTCCTGCGGGATGTCGAGCCGGAAGCGGTACCACGGTTCGAGCACCCGGCACCAGCCGGGATCGCGGGCGGCCGCGGAGGCGAAGGCGCTGCCGTCCGACGGCTCCGATGCGTCCGTCCGGGCTGTTTTGGCATCGGCTGCGGCCGCGTCTTCGGCGGCGTCCTCGCCGAACAGGTCGTGCCGGGAGAAGTCTCCCTCGACCAGGGCGGTCATCAGCCCCTGTCGGATGGCGCGGTAGGTGGCTTGGCGGAAATCACCACCCTCCGTATGCTTCTCGTGCGCGCGGCCGGTGAGCAGCGTGAGCTTCATGTCGGTGATGGGGACACCAATGAGCACGCCCAGATGCTCCTTCTCGGCGAAATGCGTCAGGATGAGCCTCTGCCAGTTGCGGGCCAGCACGTCTTCGGAACAGGATGTGGCGAAGGTCAGTCCGCTGCCCGGCTCGCCCGGCTCCAGCAGCACGTGCGCCTCGGCGTAGTGTCGCAGCGGCTCGAAATGGCCGATGCCCTCCACCGCATGGGCGATCGTCTCCTTGTAGAGGATGGATCCGGGGCCGAAGCCGACGTTCAAGTTGAAACGGTCCCGCATGATCTGCTGGATGATCTCCAATTGAACCGCGCCCATGAGCTGCACATGGATCTCCTGCAGTCTCTCCTGCCATACCACATGCAGCAGAGGGTCCTCATCATCCAGTTCTCGCAGCGCGGTCAGGCAACGGTGAGGATCCTCCCCCTGCGGCAACAGCGTGTAGGTGAGCACCGGCTGCAGCACCGGGGCGTCGGCGTCGCACTGGTCGCCCAGCCCCTGACCGGGGCGGCTGTGCGTCAGGCCGGTGACGGCGCAGACCGAGCCGGCGGGCAACGCATCGACCGTGGTGAATTTCGCGCCGGAATACAGGCGCACCTGGTCGGCCTTCTCGTCGCCGTCAAGCACCATCTTCGCCTTGATCTCTCCCCCGGTGACGCGCAGCCACGTCAGACGGTTGCCATGCTCGTCATGCGACACCTTATATACACGTGCCCCGAAACGAGCACCCGGTTCGATCTCCTTGGTATACCGTTCAAAGCCGGCGAGGAAGCCATCGATGCCCTCCATGGCGAGGGCGGACCCGAAGAACACGGGGAACAGCGAGCGCGCGGATATCATGGCTTTCAGCCGCTCGTCCGCGACGGCGCCGGAGTCCAGGAACTCGTTCATGGCCGATTCGTCGAGCATCGCGATGTCTTCCATCGACCGGGTCGGAGCGCCGTTCTCGAAGTCCACGCAGCCGTCGGAGAACCTGTCACGCAGCTGGGCGAGCAGTGCGGCCCGGTCGGCGCCGGGCGCGTCCATCTTGTTGACGAATATGAAGGTCGGCACGTTGTATCGCCGCAACAGGCGCCACAGCGTCTCGGTATGCCCCTGGATGCCGTCAGCCCCGGACACCACCAGTATGGCGTAATCCAGCACCGCCAGCACGCGCTCGGTCTCGGCGGAGAAATCGACGTGCCCCGGCGTATCGATGAGGGTGATCGTCAGATCGCCGGATCGGATGATGGCGGGCTCGGCGAATATCGTGATGCCTCGCGCCCGCTCCATCGCGTCGGTGTCGAGGAACGCATCGCCGTGATCGACGCGGCCGAGCCTGCGAATCTGCCCCGAACGGTAGAGCAGCGCTTCGGACAGCGTGGTCTTGCCCGCGTCCACATGAGCCAGAATGCCCGCGACGATGTGCTTTTTCATAGCGTCCATCCTATCGGCGGCGAGGACGTGACGGCGGGGAGCCTCGACCCCTCTCCGCTTTGCGAATTACGGGTCGAAAAAGCCGTTATCCGCAATTGGGTGTGTGAAATCGCCGTTTCGGAGCCTCAAAACGGCGATTTCGCACGGGGAATCACGGATAACGGCTTTTTCGACCCGTATTGTGATGCCCGCCGACTACTGCCGGTAGCAGCTGAGGAAGTCGGTGAGCTTTTCCGTCGCGTCCTTGAGCACTTCGATGCGCGGCAGATAGACGATACGGAAGTGGTCCGGCTCATGCCAGTTGAACCCGCCGCCGCGCGTGATGAGGATGCGCTTGTCATGCAGCAGGTCAAGCGCGAACTGCTCATCATCAGTGATGTTGAACTTCTTCACGTCGAGCTTGGGGAAGATGTAGAACGCGGCCTTCGGCTTGACCGCGGTGACGCCGGGAATCGAGTTCAACGCGTTGTAGATGTATTCGCGCTGCTCGTACAGACGGCCGCCGGGCACGATGTAGTCGTTGACGCTCTGGTGGCCGCCGAGGGCGGTCTGCACGATCGACTGGGCGGGCACGTTCGAGCAGATGCGCATGTTGGTGAGCATGTTGATGCCCTCGACATAGTCCTTCGCGATGGACTTGTTGCCGCTGAGCACCATCCATCCGATGCGGTAGCCCGCGATCATGTGCGACTTCGACAGGCCGGAGAACGTGACACAGAACAGGTCCGGGGCCATGGACGCTATCGAGACGTGCTGGAGTCCGTCCATCACCAGACGGTCGTAGATCTCGTCGGAGAAGATCATCAGCTGGTGTTCGCGGGCCAGATCGACGATCTGCTGCAGCACCTCCTTCGGGTAGAGGGCGCCGGTCGGGTTGTTCGGGTTGATCAGGACGATCGCCACCGTGCGGTCGGTGATCTTGCTGCGCATGTCATCGATGTCCGGGTACCATTCGGATTCCTCGTCGCACACGTAGTGCACGGCGGTGCCGCCGGCCAGGTTGACGCAGGCGGTCCACAGCGGGTAGTCGGGGCTGGGCACCAGCACCTCGTCGCCGTTGTCGAGCAGGGCGGACAACGACAGGTTGATCAGCTCGCTGACGCCGTTGCCGGTGTAGATGTCTTCGATGCCGACATTGGGCAGGTTCTTGAGCTGCGCGTACTGCATGATCGCCTTGCGCGCCGAGAACAGGCCCTTGGACGCGGAGTAGCCTTCCGTGTCGCTGAGCTGCCGAGACATGTCGTATACGACCTCGTCCGGCGTGCGGAAACCGAACGGCGCGGGGTTGCCGATGTTGAGCTTGAGCACGTGCATGCCGGACTGCTCCATGCGGGCGGCCTCGTCGACGACCGGTCCGCGCACGTCGTACAGCACGTTGTCAAGTTTGGTGGATTTGTTGAAGTGGCGCATGGGTGTTCCTTCCGGTTCGTGTGATGGTGACGTTGTCTGGGGTGCGGACGCTTGGGATGATGGCGTCTGCGGTGATGGCGTGCGTGGCGAGTCGGCCCGGCCGCCGGGATTGTCCGGCACCCGTTTCGGCTGCGCCGGCATGTCGGGCCGTCCACGATCATGGCCGAGCAGCCATTGCTCGTCGACCTGCAGCGTATCGGCGAGGAACCTGAGCGTATCCGCGCGGGGCGTCGTCTTGCCGCTGACATATTGGCTGATGTGGCTTTTGCCGAGTTTGACACCTGACGCCTGGGCGGCACGCACGATGTCGACCTGCCTGAGGTGACGGGCGTTCATGGCGGTTCTCAGCCGCGTCGCGAAGCTCTCCAATGACTTCCTCAATTCACGTTGGTTCAAAGTTCAAATTCTGGTTCAAAAGAATATCACGGCTTTGTCAGCGAAACAACCTGAGTTCAATTTTATCTGTATTGAACTTTTCTCCGATGGACATATTTAGTTTGCTTACAACCCAAAAGGTGCTAGCACGGCAGCGAAGCTGCACGGTACGAGACCGCGGCGGAACGCGAGAGACTGCGAAGCTCTCTGCGCAAGGTAATCGAGAATCTTCAAGCCTGACGCAACAGGCATCCCGTCGACCTGCCTTCCAGCACTACATCGGGCAGAACACACGAAAGGAGTCATGATTCATGCCGTATTCCATCAAGCGGCTGATATGCTTTCTGGCGGGAATCGCCGTCGAATCCTTCGGCATCGCACTCATCACGAAAAGCGACCTCGGAACCTCGCCGATCCCCAGCATAGCCTGGGTGACGCATTCTCCATCGTGAGCAAGGTGAAGTTCGGCACGGTCAAGGTCTGCTTCGACGTTTCACTGCCGGAGCCACTACAGGCCGACCGCGCCGAACATGCGCTCGATGACGGCGTCGTTGAGCAACCGGCCTCTCCTCGTGGCGACGGCATGGCCCGTCGTCGGGTCGAGGGTGATGAGGCCATCCCCGACCAACGGCGTGAGGCACGCGTCGTCGATGATGCGCAGCGTTCCCTGAGCCGCATCCTGCGCCCGGTTCACCGCTTCGATATGCCGATTGACGCGGCCGATGTCGAGCCCTTCCCGAATGCGCAGGCCAAGCATGATGAGCTCTTCAAGGTTCTCCGTGGGCGATATGGTCTCATCGCCCGACCACGGCACACGCCCGTCGTTGATGGCCATCCCCCACATGCGCGGATGCGCGATGTCCCAACCGCGCATCGATGTGGAGGTTACGGAAGTCGAAACGTCTCCAGCGGCGTCGCTGTTCGCGGCGGCACCGTCTGTGGAGCTGCCCATAACCGTGTTGTAATGGCTGTGCGCTCCAGGGCCCAGACCGGCCCAGTCGACGTTGCGCCAATACCCGAGATTGTGCCGGCTCTCATAGCCCGGGCGCGACCAGTTCGAGATCTCGTACCATTCTAGGCCCACCGCGGCGAACAGGTCATCGGCGATCTCGTATTTCGCTGCCTCGTCGTCATCGTCGGGCTTGGGCAATGTGCCCGCCGCGATCTGTCGACCCATCTTCGTGGTCGGTTCCACGGTAAGTGCATAGGCGGAGACATGGTTCACGCCAAGATCGACTGCCGTGCGCACCGAGTCCCGCCAATCGTCAAGGCTCTCCCCCGGCGCCCCGTAGATCAGATCCACGCTGGAGCGCAGGCCGGCCCTGTCAGCCGCCCTGACACCGGCCTCCACATTGGCGGGCGTATGCGTGCGGTCGAGGGTTTTCAACACATGCGGCACGGCTGACTGCATGCCGAATGACACGCGGGTGAACCCTCCTTCCGCGAGCGCGCCGATATAGCGCTCGTCGACCGTGTCGGGATTCGCCTCGGTGGTGATCTCCGCCTCCGGTTCGATGCCCCACAGGCCGCGGACCGCGTCCAGCATCATTACCAGATCGCGCGCCGACAGAATAGTGGGCGTGCCGCCGCCGAAGAACACCGTGGAGACGGGCGGCTCCTCGATGCCGTGCACGAGCTGCCAATCGCGCACGAGACGCATCTCACGCACCACCATGTTCGCGTAATTGCCGCGGGACGCGCCCGCGCCCATGTCCGCGGCCGTGTATGTGTTGAAATCGCAGTAGCCGCAACGCCGCATGCAGAACGGCACATGGATGTAGATTTCGTAGCCTGCCGCATCGCCCGCGTTGGCGAGGGTTGTCGGCGTAGCCGGCTGAAGGCGGTCATTCGCTGGACCACCCCCAGCCAGCCTTCGGCTGTCAGCCCCCGCCAGCGGGGGCATATCAAAGACCTCCATCAGCCTTCCGTCTTCTGCGCGGCGCGGATCTTATCCTTGGTGTCGCGGTCGTTGCCGGCCTCGCCGGTGGACAGGGCCGCGATGAACGCCTCCTGTGGCACCTCGACGTGGCCGAGCATCTTCATGCGCTTCTTGCCGGCCTTCTGCTTTTCGAGCAGCTTGCGCTTACGGGTGATGTCGCCGCCGTAGCATTTGGCGAGCACGTCCTTGCGCAGTGCACGGATGTTCTCTCGTGCGATGATGCGCGATCCGATCGCCGCCTGAATCGGGATCTCGAACTGCTGGCGGGGAATCAGCTCGCGCAGCTTCTTGGTCATCATCACGCCGTAGCTGTATGCTTTGTCACGATGCACGATGGCGCTGAACGCGTCGACCTTCTCGCCCTGGATGAGGATGTCGACCTTGACGAGGTCCGCGGCCTGCTCGCCGTCCTCATGGTAGTCGAGTGACGCGTAGCCCTTGGTGCGGGACTTGAGCTGGTCGAAGAAGTCGAACACAATCTCGGCGAGCGGGATGCGGTAGTGCATCTCCACGCGGTCGGTGGAGATGTATTCCATCGTGCCCATGATGCCGCGGTGGTCCTGACACAGGTCCATCACCGAACCAATGAAATCCTTCGGCGTGATGATGTCGGCAGCGACCATCGGCTCGACGATCTTCTTGATCTTGCCGTCCGGGAATTCACTCGGGTTGGTCACCCGGTGCACGGTGTTGTCTTCGGCGGTCACCTCATACGGAACATTCGGCGCGGTGGAGATCAGGTCGAGACCGAACTCTCGTTCCAGACGCTCCGAGACGATCTCCATGTGCAGCAAGCCGAGGAACCCGCATCGGAAGCCGAAGCCCAGCGCCACCGACGTCTCGGGCTCGTAGATGAGCGCGGCGTCGTTGAGCTTGAGCTTGTCGAGCGCGTCGCGCAGTTCGGGGAACTGGGCGTTGTCGATCGGGAAGAGACCCGCGTACACCATGGGCTGGGGGTCACGATAGCCGGGCAACGCCTCGGCTGCAGGGCGGACGGCGGAGGTCACGGTGTCGCCGACCTTGGACTGGCTGACGTCCTTCGCGCCGGTGATGATGTAGCCGACCTCGCCGGCGCCGAGCGCCTTGGTGGGGGTCATGTCGGGGCTGATGACGCCAATCTCGATGGGCTCGTGCGTCATGCCGATGCCCATCATGTGCACCTTCTCACGCGACTTGAGCTCACCGTCCTCCATACGGATATAGGTGACGATGCCGCGGTACGAGTCGTACACCGAGTCGAAGATCAGCGCACGCGCCGGCGCCTTCGGGTCGCCGTGCGGAGCGGGAATCTCCATGACGATATGGTCGAGCAGATCGGCGACGCCTTCGCCGGTCTTGCCCGACACGCGCAGCACGTCGCTCGGCTTGCATCCGATCAGTCCCGCGATCTCCTCCGCGTGCTTGTCCGGCTCGGCACTGGGCAGGTCGATCTTGTTGAGCACGGGGATGATGGCCAGATCGTGGTCGATGGCCATGTACAGGTTGGACAGCGTCTGCGCCTCGATGCCCTGCGTCGCGTCGACGAGCAGCACCGCGCCCTCGCATGCGGCCAGCGCGCGCGACACCTCATACGTGAAATCCACGTGGCCGGGGGTGTCGATCATGCCGAGCGTGTACTCGGTGCCCTCGAAGGTCCACGGCACGCGCACGGCCTGCGATTTGATGGTGATGCCGCGCTCCTGCTCGATGTCCATGCGGTCGAGGAAGCGGTCACGCATCTCGCGCTCAGGAACGATGCCGCTCAGTTGCAGGATGCGGTCGGCCACCGTGGACTTGCCGTGGTCGATGTGCGCGATGATGCAGAAATTCCGGATTAGCGACTGATCGGTAAACCCTGGCTTGTTCTTCGGCTCAATCACCCTGATCCGGTTCCTTTCGTCCGTGGTGTTCGTTCGTCGCGGGCCTTTGGCATCGTAAATGTGACGCCATGTGCCGCAAGTCACCAAGTTTACCGGTCACCGTCGGCAATTTCCCGACGACACACGGAACACGGGGTCGGTTTTATCCGAACATCGTGGTAGCATGACTCCCTGTATGTCCTTATAGCAAACGTCGTTTGGAGAAAACGTGGCAAACATTAAGTCGCAGAAGAAGCGCGTGCTCACCAATGAGAAGGCGCACAAGCGTAACGTGGCCGTCAAGTCCAGCCTGAAGACCGCCATCCGCGCAACCCGTGAGGCCATCGCCGCCGGCGATAAGGCCGCTGCCGAAGCCGCCTACAAGGTCGCTTCCCAGAAGCTCGACAAGGCCGCTGGCGCTGGCGTGATTCACAAGAACCAGGCCGCCAACCGCAAGTCGGGCATGGCAGTCGCCATCAACAACATGTGAGCATGACCGTCTGACGGTCGTCACAGCATAAGAGCCCCCGCGGAACCGCAAGGTTCCCGGGGGTTTTTCGTGTTAGCCGGCCACCCCCACCCGCCAGCGGGGCCCCCGCGAAGCGGGTGGGGGTGGTCCGAAAGCGTCAATCCCGAGACTGGTCTTTGTCGTCATCGCCGCCATCGTGGGCATCGGGATGGATGACCGGGCGTTTCAGATACCGCGACTCGCTGGGAAGATACGTGTTGTGCCGCTTGACCGCGCCGGGAAGCATGATGCTGAACTTGACCGACAGCAGACGCATGACCACGACCAGCACGACGATCGCGCAGTCGAGCACCACCTCGGCCGTGAAATCCAGCATCTTCCATTGCACTCCCCTGCACACGAACACGGTGAGCACGCATCCGACCGCGGAAGGAACCGCGTACAGGTGCTTGTCACGGATGATCATCGGCACGTCGTTCAGGAGCATGTCCCGGACCAGACCGCCGCCCAGCGCGGTGAACATGCCCATGAATACCGCCGTCATGCCGGAGGTTCCCAAATCGAGCGCCTTCGAGGTGCCGTTCACCGCGAACAAGCCGACCGCCAAGGCGTCGATGGTCAGCATCGACCATCTGAGCTTGTCCACTTCCGGGTGGATCACGGCGATAGCCAGGCCCGACACCAGTGCGGTCAGCACGAACCCGCGGTCGGAGATGCCCACCGGCGGCAGGGAGCCGAGCATCACGTCACGGATGATGCCGCCGCCCAACGCGGTCAGCCACGCGGTGATCAGCATGGCGAACAGGTCATAGTTCTTGCGAACCGCGCATAGACCGCCCATCAGCCCGCTGCAGAACACCGCAAGATATTCGATGCCCATGAAAAAGGCATTGCTTTCCAGTGCCAGTTCCTCCACGTGCCACTCCTCGCCAACATCACAACCATCCGGCCGTACATGAGCCTACCGCAAGCCGGCTACCCGAAACTAGAATCAGCTCCGATCCGGGTCAGGATCTCGCCGACCTTGATCCGATGTCGCGTTCCTTGGAACGCCTGTCGCTCATAGGTCAGGTCGATGCCGTTCTCCTTGCGCTCCACGCGCACGGGGAACGATCCCGGGGATGTGTCGCCGTGCGCGACCACCGTGTCATACTTCAGAGCCCGCGGGCGTTGATCGTGCGTGTGTTCCAACGTCCTTCGAGGAACGCCTCTCGAGTGAAATTGCAGGCGAATACGTCGCTCTCGCCGCGCACCGATGTGACCCGGACGTAGGGGTCGGCGATCATGCGTTTAAGCAGGTTGCCGTTCGGGTCTTCGGGATTGAGCGGGCGGAACATCACGTGGTGGAACCGCTTCCACGACGAGCGGATGTACTCCTCCGACACATGGTCGGCACGCGGCCGGGCCTCGTTGCGGCGCAGCAGCTCGTCCAGGGGCACGTCGAAATCCTCCGTCCGCCAGATTGCCCCGTGCCGTGTGGCGAGCCGCGCCAGCTCATTCGCATACTCCGGGTTCGCATGCTGCGCGTCGGCGGGGTCGGACGGCCCAGTTCTGCGCCCATGTCGACTTGCCGGAGCCCGGCAGTCCGCGCAGAATTGACGTTGAGCGATTCCGGCCGCGCACCCGCGGCAGACAGCTGATGCGTGTGACCGTACAGCAGCTTGCGCCCGTCGAACGGCAGCGCCTGATCGTGGAATCGGACCGCGTCATCGGGCCATCCGTACGCGTGGTCTTCGCGATATGGGAAGTGCGACAGGTTGACCGTTCCAAGTCCTTCCAGTTCAACGGTGCCGTTCGGTTCGATGCTCTCGAACAGGTTCAGCGCCGGCTTGTTGTCCATCCACCAGTCATCATGGTTGCCGATGACCGCGTGCAGATGACGGCAACGCGGCTGCCGCGGGCAATCCTTATGGGCATATAAAAACCACCCTCAGTCTCGCTACGCTCGACAGCTCCCGCCAGCGGGAGCGGGTTCTATACGAAAAGCCCCGCCGGGCTCGATCGAGCCGATGGGAGGGGCTTCACGTAGGACCGGACTGCGCTCAGCAGACCTTCCACATCCAGTTGTGCGGGTCTTCGACCTCGCCGAGCTGGATGCCGAGCAGCTGGTCGCGCAGGTCGACCGTGAGCTTGCCGGATTCGCCGTTGGCCACGGTCACGTCGAACTCCTTGGACTTGAAGCGGCCGATCGGGGTGATGATGGCGGCGGTACCGCAGGCGAACACCTCGGTGACCTCGCCGGACTTGATGTCGTCGAGCAGGTCGGTGAGCTTGATCATCGTCTCGACCACGTCGATGCCGCGATCCTGCATGAGCTGGATCAGGGAGCGGCGGGTCACGCCCGGCAGGATGTTGCCGGTCAGGGACGGGGTCTCCACGTGGCCGTCCTTGTGCACGACCATCATGTTCATGCCACCGAGCTCCTCAAGGTAGGTCTTGGTGGCGGCGTCCACGAAGCACACCTGCTCGCAGCCGTTGTCGATGCCGGTGTATTCGCCGAGCAGCGAGGCGGCGTAGTTGCCGCCGCACTTGGCGAAGCCGGTGCCGCCGGGGCCGGTGCGGAACCACTTGTCTTCCACCCAGATGCTCACCGGCTTGACGCCGCCCGGGAAGTACGGGCCGGACGGGGAGGCGATCACGCAGTAGTCGACCTCGTGCGGGGCACGCACGCCGAGGAACGGCTCGGAGGCGAACATGAACGGACGCATGTACAGCGTGTACTCGCGGCGGGTGGGCACCCAGTTGACGTCGCGCTTGACGAGGGCCGCCACGGAGCCGAGGAAGTCGTCCACGGACAGCTCGGGCAGGTACAGGCGCTTGGCGGAGTTCTGGAAACGCTCGGCGTTCGCGTCCGGGCGGAACAGCCAGGTGGAGCCGTCGGCGTGGCGGTATGCCTTCAGACCTTCGAAGACCTCCTGGGCGTAGTGCAGCACGGATGCGCCCGGATCCAGCTTCAGCGGCGCGTACGGCTCGATGCGACGGTCGCCCCAGCCCTCGCCCTTGGTCCAGCTCATGTGGGCCATGTTGTCGGAGAAGACCTGACCGAATGCCGGCTTGTCGATGAGCTCCTGGCGCTTCGCGTCGGATGCGGGATTGTCGTTCGGCAGCACGGTGAACGGCTCGGTGAGCTTGTCCAGCGCGGCGGAATCGTGATGATTGTTTTCTGTCATAACCACTTCTTTGATAACGTCGCCGTTTGCGTCACGGCGGCCAGATGGGGCAGTCGGCGCTTCTGGCACCGGCTCTGAGAGATACTTTCTCACACCGATGACGCATTCGGCGTGAGCTCGTTCACATTATGAAAAAAAGCCCACGCTTGTGGTGGGCTTTTCTCAAGCGTCACTCCCGTGTGTCACGCGGGAATCCGATGTGCTATGCGAGACGGATCACTTGGCGTCCGCATCGGCGGCCGGAGCGGCAGCAGCGGCGTCGGCGTCGGCGGCCGGAGCGGCAGCAGCGGTGGCGGTGGACTCGGTGGTGTCCTCAGGCACCTCGACGCTGACGACGGAGGTCTCCGGATCGTCCATGTCGAGCTCGGCGCCTTCCGGCAGCACGACGTCCTTGAGCAGCACCTTGGTGCCGTCGGTCAGGCCGTCAACGTTGACCACGATGCGCTCGGGCAGGTTGGTGACATCGGCGCGGACCTTGAGCTCCTGCAGGTCGACGAACGCGACGGCGGCACCCTTCGGCGTGCCCTCGACGAACACCGGCACCTCGACGTCGATCTTCTCGCCGGCCTTGACCTCGTAGAAGTCGATGTGTTCAACGATGCGCTTGACGGGGTTGCGCTGCACATCCTTGACGACGGCCAGCTTGGTCTGGCCGCCGAAGGAGATCGAGAACAGCGCGTTCGTGTGGCGCAGGGCCAGCGTGGTCTCCTTCATCGGGAGCTTCACGAACGTCGGCTGGTCGCCGCCCGCGTACAAGGTGGCGGGGATGAGCTTGGCCACGCGCATGCGGCGCGCAGCGCCCTTGCCGAATTCGTCACGGATGTCACCGGCGATCTTGATGGTGTTTGCCATAATGGTTCTCCTTGAGTGTTACTTGTCGTTCTGTCTATTTGACGCCACGACGCGCCGCAGAACTCCCCAAGGAGGGGTGGTATTCAACGCCGAGTCGATTACGGCAGACCCGTTCTCGCGAATCGGAATGCCCTCGCCAAAGCAACGAGAAACAATTATACGGCCGCGCGGGACATTCGATGGAACGTCTATCCCGGCAAACGAATCGAACGCCCGATCCCCGGCTGTTTCGTCGTCATGCCGTCATCGACCCCGGCGAGGCCCTACAATGGACGCAATGGGACATGCACCGAATCGGCTGGGAGGTTTGCAATGGCGCGTAACACATCACGGATAGTAGTGGGAGGCGGAATCGCGGCCTCCGTGGTAGCCGGCGCCACTTACGGGCTGGCGAATCTCATGTTCTCGTATGCGCTGGATGCGCAGGCGAAGCACTCGATGCTCAGATCCGGCAGGGATGACGGCAAAGTCGCGGACAAGGGACCCCGACTCGACGCGGCCGAAGAGGTCGAGGCGGCGGATTGGTTCGACCAGTCCAAGCAGCCGGTGGTCATCTCGGCGGAGGACGGCATCCAGCTTCATGGCTGGCTGTTCGATCCCGATTGCGCCGGCGCGAAGCCCCACCTGTATGCGATATGCTGCCACGGGTATTCGGGGCAACCACAGGATATGGCGAAGTACGCGCATCGTTTCGCCCGTCTTGGGTTCACCGTGCTGGTTCCGGCGTTGCGCGGCCACGGGCTCAGCGAAGGCCGCTATGCGGGCATGGGATGGCTGGACCGCCGTGACCTGATGCGGTGGATATCGCTGATCATCGACAGCGACGCGGACGCCCGCATCCTGCTGCAGGGCAAGTCCATGGGCGCGGCCGCGGTCATGATGACCGTCGGCGAGCCGGACCTGCCCAGGAATGTCGTGGCGGCGGTCGAGGATTGCGGCTATGCATCGGTCGGCCAGCAGTTCATCGACTGCGCGCGGTCGATGTTTCACCTGCCGAAGTTCCTCGCCAAGCCGATCGTGACGACGATGGGGGCGATCGCGCGGCGGCGTGCCGGGTACGGTTTCCAAGAAGCCTCGTGCGTGGAACAGCTGAAGCATGCCATGATTCCGATGCTGTTCATCCACGGCGGCGCGGACGATTTCGTGCCATCCAGGGCTTTGGACGAGAACTTCGACGCCTGCGCGAGCATCGACCGGCAGAAACTGCTGATTCCCTCGGCAGGTCATTCCATGAGCGCCAGCACGGCACCGGTGGTGTACTGGAAGACGGTGACGAATTTCGTCACCCGCGTGTTCGGACTCTGACGGCAACTTCCCGGCCGAAGCCGCCATGCACTCCGCCGAGCTGAATATGAATTGGGAGTGGCCCGCTGGAAATCCATCCAGCGGGCCACTCCCGTATCGTTTCGCTCCATCCGCACCGGTGAGCCGGAGCGGTGACGGTTACGAGATGAGCTCCTTCACGGCGGCGATGACGGACTGCAGACCGGCCTTGGCGTCGCCGAACAGCATCTGCGTGTTGGGCTCGAAGTACAGCTCGTTCTCGATGCCGGCATAGCCCTTGCCGCGACCGCGCTTCATGACGACCACGTTCTGCGCCTTGTCGACGTCGAGAATCGGCATGCCGGAGACCGGGGTGCCGGGGCGACGCGCGGCCGGGTTGGTCACGTCGTTGGCACCGACGACCAGGGCCACGTTGGCGGACGGGAACTGCGGGTTGATATCGTCGAGGTCGATCAGCTCCTCGTACGGCACGTTGGCCTCGGCGAGCAGCACGTTCATGTGACCGGGCATACGTCCCGCGACCGGGTGGATCGCGTACGACACCTCGACGCCATGACCCTTGAGCAGGTCGCCCAGATCGGCCAGCTCGCGCTGCGCCTGAGCCTGCGCCAGACCGAAGCCCGGCACGAAGATGACCTTGTCGGCGTACACCAGCTGCACGGCGACGTCATCGGCGCTGGTCTCCTTCATCGTGCCCTCGGGGCCGTCGGCGTCGCCGCCGGCCGAGGCGCCACCGCCGAAGCCGCCGGCGAGCACGCTCATCAGCGGACGGTTCATGGCCTTGGACATCGCCAGGGAGAGCGTGACCCCGGCCGCGCCGACGAGTGCGCCGGCGACGATCAGCGCGATGTTGTTGATCGCCAGACCGCTCATGGCGACGGCGGTGCCAGTGCAGGCGTTAAGCACCGAGATGACGACGGGCATGTCAGCGCCGCCGATCGGGATGACGAACACCAGACCGTAGCACAGCGCGAACACCGTGGTCAGCACGCACCACAGCAGACGCTGCTCGGGCTGCACGCACAGCATGACGAACGAGACGACGGTGAGTACAATGAAGCCGATGTTCCACACGCCCTTCGCGGGAAAGGTGAGCTTGCGCAGGAACTTGACGCCCTGCAGCTTGCCGGCGGCGATCAGCGAGCCGGTGAACGTGACGGAACCGATCATGATGCCGAGTCCGGCGGTGATCAGCACGACCAGCGTCGGCAGCTCCTCGGAGGTGAGGATGTCGTTGAGCGCGACGAGGGCCGCCGCGCCGCCGCCGACCGTGTTGAACACGGAGACGAGCTGCGGCATGTCGGTCATCTTGACCTTCTTCGCGCTCCACACGCCGACGATCGTGCCGATGAGGATGCCGACGATCAGCAGCACGACGGCGACGAGATGCTCGAAGCCGTTGCCGATCTCGGTGACGAACAGCACGATGAACGCCATAACCACCGCCATGACCATGCCGGCCGCGGAGATCAGGTTGCCCTTGCGCGCGGTCTTCGGCGAGTTCATCATGTGCAGGCCGACGACGAACAACACGGCGGCCAGCAGATACACGAACCATTCAACGACGCCAAGCGGGTTGCTCAGCACTTCAGCAAGGGTACCCATTACTTGGCCTCCTCATTCTTGTCGGCGGACTTCTTCGATTTGTCGGACTTGAACATCTCCAGCATGCGGTCGGTGACCACGTAACCGCCGACGACGTTCATCGTGCCGAGCACGGCGGCGAGGAAGATGAACACCCAGGCCAGGAGCGAGGTGGCGTGCGCGGCGACGATGACGACACCGACGATGACGATGCCGTGAATGGAGTTGGCGCCCGACATCAGCGGCGTATGCAGGGTGGCGGGCACCTTGCCGATGACCTCGACGCCGATGAGCAGCGCGAGTATGAACAGTGTGATGGCAACGATGATGTCCATGGATTATTCCTTGCTTTCTGCGGCGGGACGTCCGGCTACGATGAGGGCGTCGTCAAGTTCCTCGTTCAGGTCGATGCTCAGACGACCGTCATGCACGAAGTGGGCGAGCACGTCGCCCACGTTGCGGGCGAGCAGGTTCGAGGCGGTGTTGGAAACCTCGCTGGCGAGATACGGGGCACCGATGATGGTCACTCCCCCATCGGTCACCTGCGTGCCGACGCGGGATCCCTCGACGTTGCCGCCCAGGTCGCTGGCCGCGCAGTCGACGATGACGGCACCGCGCTTGAGGCCGTCCACGCCGGCCTTGGTCAGCAGCATCGGAGGCTTGCGGCCGGGAACCTTGGCCGTGGTGATGATGACGTCGAACCCGGCTGCCTTCTGGTCGACGGCCGTCTGCTGGGCGGCCTGCTCCTCGGCGCTGAGCTGGCGGGCGTATCCGCCCTCGCCCTGCCCCTTGGAGAAGTCGAGACCGAGATCGAGGAACTTCGCGCCCAGCGACTCCACTTCGCCGCGCGAAGCGGGACGCACGTCGTACGCGGTGACCACGGCGCCCAGACGGCGGGCGGTGCCGATGGCCTGCAGGCCGGCGATGCCCGCGCCCAGGATCAGCACCTTGGCCGGGCGGATCGTGCCGGCGGCGGTCGTCATCATCGGGAAGAACGAGCCATAGGCGTTCGCCGCCACCAGCGCGGCCTTGTACCCCATGACCGAATTCTGGGACGTCATCTCGTCCATGGACTGCGCGGAGCTGAGCTGGCGAGGCAGCTTCTCCATCGCGACACCGACAAGACCGGCCGCCTGGAGGGCGTCCACATACGCGGCATCGGTGAACGAGCCGAGCATGCCGATCACCCACGTGCCAGCCTTGAGCCGCGCGACCGTCTCGGCAGACGGACGGTCCACGAATCCGAGCACGTCGGCGCGCGCGATCACATCGTCCGCGGCGACGACCTCGGCCCCCGCCTTGGCGTAATCATCGTCGGTATATTGTGCGGCGATTCCGGCGCCGCTCTGCACCAGGCAGGACACACCTGCTTTCTTCAACCGTGTGACGATATCCGGCGTCAATGCGACGCGGGTTTCGTCCTGCGATGTCTCGTTGAGGACACCGAACACCACGGTGGCTTTCTGGGTTTCAGCCATGAGAGCCCTTTCTTCGTCGAACTCAAGCGTTCTTTGCTTACCGTTGCAAGTGTACCGAAGGAATCGACTTTTGGCGCGTTCCATTTCACCTGACGAATGGCCGCGGGCGAGCGGGCGACCCGCACGACGCTGTTTCCTACGCTACCGTAAGGTGAAAAGAGGCGTTTTTACGGGTAGTATTCATGTGTTAAGCATTATCAGGCCTCCAAGGAGCGTCACGTGTCATTGTTCACCTCAGTAAGACAGCAAGCTGCGAATATCACGCAGAAGGCACTTCGTTTGGGAGGTGACTTCGCACACCCGGTCAGCGACGATTCCTCCAACGGCCCGGATTACGCGGAGAACGACGCTCTTGCCGCGAACGGCGAGGTCAGCCTCCCGAACACCGCCGAATGGGGGCCAGGATACCCGACCACGACGCTGATCGACAGCACGACGGGCCTGCTCACCACGAAGACCGAGGGCAACCCGCCGCTTGACGAGGGCATGTCCATCTACGACATCTATGCGGACCGCGCCGAACGCATGGGCGACGAGCCGCTGTACACCTACAAGGACGACTCCGGCAAGTGGGTCACCAGCACAGCGAACGAGACGCTCGCCGACATCCGCAGCGTCGCCAAGGGCCTGCTGCACTACGGGCTGAAGAAGGGCGACGGCGTGGCGTTCATGTGCCGCACCTCCTACGCGTGGGATGTCACGGACGCCGCGGTCATGGCCTGCGGCGGCGTGCTCGCCACCATCTACGACACCGACTCCGCCGAGCAGATCCGCAACATCGTCAACAATTCGGACGCGCGGCTGCTGATCGTCGGGACCGCTGACATGCGCGACAAGGCAGAGGGCGCGATCGAGGAATGCCCGTCGCTGGAGACCATCCTGTGCATCGAGACCGGCGGCCTGGAGGAGATCAAGGCGTACGGGGCCGCGGTGAGCGATGAGGAGCTCGACGAGCGCATCGACTCGATCAAGAAGACCGATCTGTGCTCCATCGTGTACACGTCGGGTTCCACGGCGGCACCCAAGGGCGTGGAGATGACGCACGAGCACTACTGCACGACCGCGCTGAACCTGCCCGTCTACATGCCGGACCTGCTGCACAACAAGAAGAACTCCGTGCTGCTGTTCCTGCCGCAGGCGCACTCGTTCGCCCGCGCGATCAACTACATCTGCGTGGCGAGCAACATCAGGATCTACATCGCCCAGGGTATCAAGACGCTGATCGCCGACCTTCAGGTCGCCCGGCCGTCCGTGATGATCGTCGTGCCGCGCGTGTTGGAGAAGGTGTACAACGCGGCGTCCCAGAAGGCCGGCCACGGGCCGAAGGGCGTGGCGTTCGCCGCCGCGGTGGTCGCCGCGCAGAACTACATGAAGGAGCTGGGTGCCAAGGGCAAGGTCGGTGTGCTGGCCAAGACCCGCCGCGCCGCCTTCGACCCGATCGTCTACAAGACGCTGCGCGACGTGCTCGGCGGCCGCGCCCAGTGGATCGTCGCCGGCGGCGCCCCGCTGGACCCCGAACTGCTCGCGTTCTTCCGCGGCGCGAACGTGCCCGTGTACGAGGGCTACGGACTGACGGAGACGACCGCGCCGTGCGCGTTCAACCCGCTCGGCGTGCCGTACCATCAGGGTTCCGTCGGCATCGCCTTCCCCGGGTTCGAGCTGCGTGTCGCCGAGGACGAGGAGATTCAGGTCAAGGGCACCGCGGTGTTCCCGAAGTATCACAAGAACGAGGAGGCGACCGAAGGCTCGTTCACCGATGACGGATGGTACCGCACCGGCGACCTGGGCAGGCTCGACAACGACGGCTTCCTGTACATCACCGGCCGCAAGAAGGATCTGATCATCACCGCCGGCGGCAAGAACGTCGCCCCCGGCCCGATCGAAGAGGTCATCCAGCGCTGCGAGTTCGTCTCGCAGGTGCTGGTGCTCGGCGACAAGCGCCCGTTCATCTCCGCGCTGGTGACGCTTGACGAGAAGTCGCTGCGCCCCTGGCTGGAATCCAAGGGCCTCAACCGCGATATGACGATGGAGGAGGCCGCCTCCAACGCCGCGGTGCGCGCCGAAGTGCAGAAGTGGGTGGATCAGGCGAACGAGGGTGTGTCCCGCGCCGAATCGGTGCGTAAGTTCATCATCCTGCCCGAGGAGTTCAGCCAGGAGAACGGCCTGCTGACCGCATCGATGAAGGTGATCCGACCCAAGGTCATCCGGCGTTACGCCACACTGCTGAACACGCAGATGTACACCAAGAAGAAGTGACGCTCGACATCCATCACGCGTGAGGCGGGTGGTTCAACACGATTGTTGAACCACCCGCCTCACGCCGTTTTATCGGTGCCAACGCCCACGCGGCGCGCAATCAGAAGCCGAGCCTCTCCAGCTGCTTGGGGTCGGACTGCCAGCCCTTTGCGACCTTGACATGCAGATCGAGCTTGGCCTTGCCTCCGACGATGCGGTTGACCGGGGTGCGCAGCTTCTTCTTGACGCGCACCAGATGCTCGGCGCCGCGTCCGATGATGATCGGCTTCTGCGAGTCGCGCTCCACGTACACGGAGACCATGACCTGGATCTTGCCTTCGTATGACTGCCCGCTCTCGTTGTCTTCAGGCCGTTCGATGGAGTCCACGACGACAGCCAGCGAATGGGGCAGCTCGTCATCAAGCTCTTCGAGGAACGCGCCGCGGATCAGCTCGGCGATGGTGTCTTCCGGACGCTCCTCACTGACCTGGTCGTCCGGGTACATCTGCGGCCCCTCAGGGGTGTTGTCGATCAGCACCTGGCGGACCTCGTCGAGATTGTCGTGTTCCAGGGCGCTGACGGGCACGATGTCGGAGAAGTCGGCGAACTCGTTGATCTCGATCAGCTTGTCGATGAGCTGCTGGCGGCCCAGCTGGTCGATTTTGGTGACGATGGCGATCAGCGGAACCTTCCACGAGAACGTCCCGCCCTCGCCCTTGGTGGCGAAATCGGTGCGCAGACGGCTTAGGATGCGCTTGTCGCCGGGGCCGATCTCCTGGTCGGCGGGCAGCAGGAACGCGATGGCGTCGATATCCGACAGCGATTCCTCGACGATGTCGTTGAGACGCTGACCGAGCAGCGTGCGAGGGCGGTGGATGCCGGGCGTATCAACCAGCACGAGCTGCGCGTGGTCGGTGGTGAGGATGCCGCGAATCGCCTTTCGCGTAGTCTCCGGGCGCGATGAGGCGATGGCCACCTGCTTGCCGATCAGCGCGTTGATCAGCGTCGACTTGCCGACGTTCGGTCTGCCGACAACCGCTATGAATCCGGAACGGTACGCCGGCTGGGATTCCTGCTCGTCAGTATTGGTCATATTCGTGTCATGCCTTTTCTTCGCGTTCGGTTTGGTCATTGTTTCTCTACGGTAGCGGTTCACCTTGTCATTGGGCGGACGGCTCCGTCATTTGCCTTGCGGGGAGGCGGACTCGCCGTCCTGTTCGTCGCTGCGGGGCTCATCGTCGTCGGCTGCGGGACCCTGCGACCCGGCCGCCGGCTCCACGACGATCATCGACACCCTCTTGCGTCGGCCTGCCGTGTCGACGGCGGTGAGGCGCAGGCCGCGCGTCACCGCGCTGGAGCCGACGATCGGGACGCGGCCCAGCAGCTTGGTGAGCAGGCCATATACGGTGTCGACGTCGTCCTCGTCGATGTCGATCTCGAACATCTCCTCAAGGGTGGCGATGGGAGTCCTCGCCGGCATCTTCCACTTGCGTTCGCCGATCTTCTCGGGCTCGGAATGCTGCGTGCGGTCGTGCTCGTCCTCAAGTTCGCCGACGATCTGCTCGATGGTGTCCTCGATGGTGACCAGTCCGGCGATGCCGCCGTATTCGTCGACGACGATCGCCACATGCTGCCGGGTCTGCTGCATGGCGTGGAACAGGTCATCCACCGGCTTCGACTCGGGAACCAGCATCGGCTGCCTGACGATGGAGGCGACATCGCGCTGCGAGGCGGCGGGATTGAACGCCGTGGCGCGCACGGCGTCCTTGAGATACGCCACGCCGATCAGATCGTCGACGTCGTCGCCGATCACCGGCACGCGGGAAAAACCGGACCGGGAGCACAGACGCAGCATGTCGGCAAGTGTGGCCGTGCGGTCCATGCAGATCATGTCGGTGCGCGGCACCATGATCTCACGGGTCAGCGTCTCCGACAACGTCAGCACGTTGCGCAGCATCTCGGAGACTTCCGGATCGAAATCATTGGCCTCCACCAGGCGGTCGATGGTGGCACGCCCCTGTTCGAGCTGAATCTTCTCCAGCTCCTCGTCGTCGGACAGGTCCGATTCCTTGGAGCGACGCTTCTGACCCTTCTGCTCGCCCGCCTTCGCAAACGGCGTGATCGCGGTGGCGAACCTGACCAGTCCCGCCGAATTGAGCATGATGTCGATCGGCTTGCTGGCTCCCGCGGACCGCGGGCGGACCAGCACCGAGACGATGCCGACGATCAGCGCGAACAGGAAGCCGCACAGCAGCTGCAGCCAGATCGGCGCATCAAGCAGCGACGCCACGCACGCCACCAGCACGCCGTCGAACACGTTGCATGTGATGCGGAAGAACGCGCAGCTGCCCGAGGTGGCGTACCGGTTGGCGATGAGCCGCTGCACGGTATGGATCTTGCCGATCTTCTTCATCCGGATGAACTGGCTCGTCTCGGTGTCGGTCTGCACTTCGAGGATCTTGTTGTTCAGTCCGGCCCGCGTGACGCGCCCGACCGCACTTTCCGCGGCGGCCATGCTCAACGACAGCCAGACCAGCAGTGCGGCGACGACGACCAACGCGACAACCAGGATAATCGTGGATGTATCGGTCAACGGCATAGGAATCCTTCGTTTGAGTTCATGTGTTCAGCGCCGGTGACGGGATTGCCGCCGAACGGCGACGGGAAAAGACGCGTCATTCCGTTATCTGCCGCCCGCCGCCGTGCGACGCGTCGTATTCGGCAAGCGCGTCGGCCGCGCCCTTCGGCAATGTGGCCGGTTCGATGGTGATGCGGCGCACGGCCAGGAACGTGAGCAGCAGCTGCCGCTGCAGACCGAACATCTGCCTTTCCTGCTCCGGCGTGACATGGTCGTAGCCGAGCAGGTGGAGGATGCCGTGAATGGTGAGCAGCATCATCTCCTGCATGGTGCTGTGACCTGCCGCGGCCGCCTGCTGGGCCGCGACCCAGGGGCATATGACGAGGTCGCCGAGCACGCCCTCCATCGTGGTCTTGCCGTCGCCGGGCCTCAGCTCGTCCATCGGGAAGCTCATCACGTCGGTCGGGCCTTCCAGCGACATCCACCGCTCATGCAGCTCGGCTATGGGATCGGGATCCACGAACAGGATGGTCAGATCGGACTGGGTACTCACGCGCATCTGGTCCATCACCCACAGGCCCAGGTCGGAGAACGCCTTTGCGTCGATGTCCCAGATGGTCTCGTTGGTCACTTCCACGCTCATTGTGCGTCCTCCCGCGATTCCTTGCCCCGGTTGCGCCTGGCACGGGTGGCGTCATGACGGTCGTATGCCTCGACGATGCGCCCGACCAGCTCATGGCGAACCACGTCCCCGGCGTCGAGATGGGCGAATGCTATGTCGTCGATGCCGCCCAGAATGCCCTCGATGGTGGCCAGACCGGATCGCGGCACGGCGAGGTCGACCTGCGTGACGTCTCCGGTGATGATCATCGTCGTGTTGAATCCGAGACGGGTGAGGAACATCTTCATCTGCTGTTCCGTCGTGTTCTGCGCCTCGTCGAGAATCACGTAGGCGTCGTTGAGCGTGCGTCCGCGCATGTACGCGAGCGGCGCGACCTCGATGGTGCCGTCGTCGAGATAGCGGTGCAGCTGGTCGGGGCCGAGCATGTCGGACAGCGCGTCATACAGCGGGCGCAGATAAGGGTCGACCTTGTCGTTGAGCGTGCCGGGAAGGAAACCGAGGTTCTCCCCCGCCTCGACCGCCGGGCGCGTCAGGATGATGCGGCGAATACGCCTGTCCTGGAACGCGCGCACCGCCTTGGCCACGGCGAGGTAGGTCTTGCCCGTGCCGGCCGGGCCGATCGCGAAGGTGATGGTGTGGGCGTCCACGGCGTTGACGTAGGCGATCTGCCCCGCCGTCTTGGCACGCACGGGCTGCCCGGCCGCGAAAGTGATGACGCCGGGTATGCGAGGCTTGCGCGCATCCCCTGAACGCGCTGCACCGAGCGACGCACGGCCCCGCTCGGCGGACCTGCCGTATCCGGGGTGTTCGGCGCGGACCTTGTTGGGCAGCACGTCCTGGTCGAGCAGCCTGCGCACGGTGTCGGCGTCCATCGGGGCGCTGTACGCGGCCTGGATAATCGTATGGATGACGTCTTCGGCGCGAGAGGCCTGCGATTCGGTGGACTTCGAATGGGAGACGATGGCCACCCTGTCGCCGCGTACGATGATGGTCAGGTCAGGGAACGCGTGCTCGACCTGCCGGATGACCTCGTCGACCGGGCCGAAGACGGCCACCGGGTCAAGCTGCGACGGGATGGTGATGGTACGGGTCGTCGTTGTCACGAATCGCCCTACTCGTCGAGCTTCTCGCCGGTGAGCACATGCGCGTGCACGTGGAACACGGTCTGCCCGGCGTCGAGGCCGGTGTTGAACACCAGACGGTACGCGCCCGAGAACTCCTTGTCGGCGATGCCCTGGGCGAGCCCGACGATATGGGCCAGTTCCGCGGGATCGGCGGCGGCCAGCTCGGCGACGTTCGCGTAGTGGTCCTTGGGCACGATCAGCACATGCACCTTCGCCTTGGGATTGATATCCTTGAACGCGTATGTGGTGTCGTCCTCATATACCTTCTCGCTGGGAATGCGCCCGTCGATGATCTTGCAGAACAGGCAGTCCTCGGACTTGCTCATATGCTCGCCGCTCCTTGCTGGCCGTGATGGAAATCTGCTTCCATGCTATTGCGTATTGAGGATATTCTCGGCTTCACGCGAAACGCCCCAACGCCCTCGACAGCAGCGACAGCGCCACCGGGCCCGCCGTCGATGCGCGCAGGATGTTCGAGCCGAGCACCACGCTCTGGGCGCCGGCCCCGACGAAATCGGACACCTCCTCCTCGCTGATGCCGCCCTCAGGCCCCACGACGACATTGATGCTGCGCGGCCGCCCGTCGGCGAGACAACGGTCGGCGAGCCGCGAGACCTCGTCCTCCACGGACGACCATGACATGGTGGCGTCCTGGTGCAGCACGATCACCAGATCGCCATGCACGCACGCGCGCCTGCAGATGGCGACGACCTGCTTGCTTGAGACGCACTGCGCCAGTTCCGGCGACCACACGCGGCGCGACTGCTCGGTCGCCGCGTCGAGGACCTGCCGCCATTTGCGATCAGTACGGCCCGCCTTCCACTTGGCGATGGAACGATTGGCCTGCCAGGGGATTACCTCGTCGACGCCGATCTGGGTCGCCATGTCGATGGCCGCCTCGTCGTGACCGGTCTTCGCCAGCGCCTGGATGAGCACGAGCCGCGTGACCGGCTGCGGCTGCCGCCCGACGCGCTCGACGCTGACGAGACCGGCCTGCGCGTCGACAAGCGTGGTCTTGACGCACAGCCCCCGACCGTCGGTCAGCGACAGCCCGTCGCCCTCGGCGAGGCGCATGGCCCCCAAGGCATGGCGCTTCACCGAGGCCGGCAGCGTGATCGTCCACCCCACGTTGAGACCATCGCCGTTCACCGGCACATCATCGGTGTCAGGGTCGAAAAGGAATACAGGATCAGTCATGGATACAAGGCTACAACATCCCCGCAAACACAGGCGACACGCCATGATTTGGCATCATCCGAGAATACCGATATAGTATTTACTCGTTGTCTGAAAACGACACCTGTCCGGGTGGCGGAATGGTAGACGCGCAAGCTTGAGGTGCTTGTGCCTATTTTATACAGGCGTGTGGGTTCAAGTCCCATCCCGGACACCAGCGAAGACCCCTTGGAAACAAGGGGTCTTTCCATATATACATACCGTATGCGCAGACGGCCGCGCGCAATCGGGCCGACGACGGTACGACGACATGAGAACCCGAGGCACGCCCATGCAATTCATCACCATCGACTCCATCGACGACGAGCGGGTTGCCGCATACACGAACCTCACCGAAATCCAGCTGCGCAATCGGCTCGAACCCGAGCGTGGCCTGTTCATCGCCGAATCGCCCAAGGTCATCGACCGCGCGCTCGCCGCGGGCCGCGAACCGATCTCGCTGCTGGTCGAAGAGCCGTGGATCGAAGGCATGTCACAGACCTTCGACGTCGTCGACAAACGGTGGGGAACGGACATCCCCGTATACGTGGCCTCCCCCGAGCAACTGCGCCAGCTCACCGGATACCGCCTCCACCGAGGGGCGCTTTCGGCGATGCGGCGCTGGCCGCTGCCGGGCGTCGAGGAGACATGCCGCGACGCTCGCCGCGTGGCGGTCATGGAGAACATCGTCGACCACACCAACGTGGGCGCACTGATGCGCTCGGCGGCCGCGTTGGATGTCGACGCGGTGCTGGTCACCCCGTCGTGCGGCGACCCGCTGTACCGGCGCGCCGCGCGCGTGTCCATGGGCACCGTCTTCCAGATACCGTGGACGCGCATCGGAGGCGACGACAAGCATTTCTGGCCGCGCCGAGGACTGGAGGAACTGCGCTCGCTGGGATTCACCACGGTGGCGATGGCGCTGAGCGACGACTCGATATCGCTGGACGAGCTGACACGCCGGCTGAACAACAGTCCCGAATCCGCGGACCACATCGACAAACTGGCGCTGATCTTCGGCACGGAAGGCGACGGCCTGTCACGTCACACCATCGCGGGCGCAGACCTGACCGTGAAAATCCCGATGTCCCACGGCGTCGACAGCCTCAACGTCGCCGCGTCCAGCGCCGTCGCCTTCTACGCGACATCCCCGAAGCGCGCGGAACAATAAGAACAGATCGGATATTTTTCATGACTTTTTCATGACGCGCAACGCCATTTCCTTGCGCTCACGGGGAAATGTGCAATTATTGTTTCTGTAGGCTCCGGCAACGAAGCAGGGGCGGACAGGCAGACGGTGTCATCAGACGCTGTGAACAACGAGAGGAGCACTCAGATGGCGAAGAACAAGCAGAAGATTCTCTCCATCGTCCTGGCAGGCGGCGAAGGCACGCGCCTCATGCCGCTGACACGTGACCGTGCAAAGCCGGCCGTACCGTTCGGCGGCGTATTCAGACTGATCGACTTCCCCTTGAGCAACCTGGTGAATTCGGATTACCGCCATATCATTGTGCTGACCCAGTACAAGTCGCATTCCCTTGACCGTCACATCTCGCAGATGTGGCGTTTCTCGTCGTTGCTCGGCAACTATGTCTCCCCTGTGCCCGCACAGCAGCGTCTGGGCAAGCACTGGTATCTCGGGTCGGCCGACGCGATCTATCAGACCATTAACATCATCGAGGACGTCCAGCCCGACATCGTGGTCATCGTCGGCGCCGACCACGTCTACCGCATGGACTTCGGCCAGATGGTCGAGCAGCACATCGAATCGGGCGCGGAGTTCACCGTGGCAGGCATCCGCCAGCCGCTTGAGGAGTCCAACCAGTTCGGCGTGATCAACGTTGACCCGAACCATCCCAACATGATCCGCGAATTCCAGGAGAAGCCGGCGACGACCGAAGGCCTGCCCGACGACCCGAATTCGTTCCTCGCTTCAATGGGCAACTACGTCGCCAACACGGACGCGCTGTTCGATGCGCTCGCCAAGGACGAGAAGGCCGCGGACACCAAGCACGACATGGGCGGTGACATCGCGCCGTACTTCGCCTCGCGCGGCGAGGCCGGCGTGTACGACTTCAACTCCAACGTCATTCCCGGCTCCACGCCGACCGACCATGCCTACTGGCGCGACGTGGGTACGATCAAGCAGTTCTATGACGCTCACATGGACCTGATCGCCTACGTGCCGGAGTTCAACCTCTACAACCAGGCATGGCCCATCTACACGAACTCGGGCACGCTGCCCCCCGCGAAGTTCGTGCATGCCGGCCGCGATCGTCTCGGCCACGCGACCGACTCCATCGTCTCCCCCGGCGTCATCGTCTCGGGCGGTGAGGTGCATCATTCCGTGCTGTCGCCGAACGTGCGCATCCATTCGTGGGCCCAGGTGGTCGACTCCGTGCTGTTCGACGGCGTCATCGTCAACCGTCGCGCCCGCGTGTACAAGGCGATTCTCGACAAGAACGTTGTGCTGACCGAGAACTCCACGGTCGGCATCGACACCGAGAAGGACCTCGCCCGCGGCTTCACCGTGACGCCGGAAGGCATCACCGTCGTGCCGAAGGGCACCATCGTGGACGACTGATCGGCTCGGATATACGTTGAGGGGGTTTGCCGGATTCACGGCAAACCCCCTCGACTATATTCACGTGTCTTCGACCGTACAGAGAAGCCGCAGACACGGATGAGGTCAGTACTTCGGCATGTTGTCGAAATTGAAACCGAGCGCGGCCAGCTGCTCGCGCCCCTCGGGCGTGATCTTGTCCATCGTCCAGCGAGGCTGCCACGTCCAGTCAATGCGGAACTCCTCCACAAGACCCGCCAGCGTGCTCGCGCACTCGTCCTCGATGAGGTCGGTCAGCGGGCATGCGGGCGTCGTCAGCGTCATCGTGATGATCGCGCGTCCAAGCTCATCGATCTCGATGCCGTAGACCAGACCGAGGTCGATGACGTCGATGCCCAGCTCCGGGTCGATAACCTGATGCAGGGCCTCCTTCACATCCTCGGCGGTGGCACGGCCGATATCGTCGATGGCCTTGAGCGGAATGTCATCCTCGCTGCTGTGCTCGCCATCCTCGCACTCGCTCTTCGGATGGCGGCCGCACGCGCACATCTCGACGCCGCCATCGCTTTTGGGGGCAGGATGGCCGTTGGGGAACCCAGCCGCAAGCTGCGGGTTCGCCATCACGCGGCGCGCCGCCTCCTCGTCGCCCAGAACCTTGCTCACCGAATCGAACACGGAAGCCTGCGGCTCAGGAACCAGATTGTCGCTCATATCTCTCCAGTCGTTAATCGCGAAACCGTTAAATCAAGAGTACAACTCGAACCGCTCTCATGGCAGTGCGGTGACCGTTTATTTCGCCGCCAGCGCCTTGGCGACGGAGTCGCGCATGCCCTCCCAGCCAAGCAGCGCGCACTTGATGCGCATCGGGTACTTGGACACGCCCTGGAACACCACGGCATCCTCCAGCTTCTCCTCCTTGGCCTCGTCCTGCAATCCAGCGCCGCGCGACTCCATGAGCTCATGGAAGTCGCGGAACAGCTCCATCGCCTCGTCGACGGTCTTGCCGGCGCACAGGTCAACCATGACGGACAGGCTCGCCTGCGAGATCGAGCAGCCGTGGCCGTCCCACACCAGACGCTCGATGGTGTGCGGCTCGCTGTCGGAGACCTCGGCGTGAACCGTCGCCTCGTCACCGCAAGTGGGGTTGAACTGGTGGGATTCGCCCGGCGTGCAGTATTCGTGGCTGGCACGCACGGTCGTGTCGGCCGGTGCGGAGCCCTGTTCCTTGGACACGTCCGTCGCGAAATGCTCACGACCATGCGGGTCACGCGCGGCCTCAAGAATCACTTCCTGATACATCTGCTCAAGATCGTCGCCGCTCATGCCGAAATCACCCATCGGTCAATCCCTTCCCATGCATAGCGCTCGATAGCGCTCGATATCATTCACGAACACGCGAAACGCCGTCCGCGTGAGATTCCGTGGATATTATGCCACATGCCGTGACAGTATCCCGTGGGAGTCATACGCGAACGGCGTAAACGCGACACGTATCACAGCCCGAAGAACGGACGGACCTTCGCCACGGCCTCGACCAGGGCGTGAGCGTCGTCGACGCTGTTGTACACGCCGGAGGATGCGCGGTTCGACGCATACAGACCGAAGTGGCGGTGCACCGGCTGGGCGCAGTGATGGCCGACGCGGATGGCGATGCCTTGCGCGTCGATGAACTGCCCGACGTCATGCGGGTGTACGCCCGCAACGTCGAACGCCACCGTGCCGATGCGGTTCACGTTCTCGCGCGGCCCGAGAATCCGCACGCCGTCGATGTCGCCCATCTTGAGCAGTTCGGCGGCGATCGTGCGCTCATGCGCCTCGATGTTCTCAAGCCCCACGTTCATCATCCATTCGGCGGCCACACCGGCTGCGACCACCTGGGCGACCGGCTGCGTACCGGCCTCGAAACGGGCCGGAGGCACCATGTACTGCGCGGGCTGGTCCATCCACGCAAGCTCGACCATGGAACCACCGAAATTCGCCGGCGGCAGGGCCTCCAACAGCTCACGGCGCCCGTACAGGAATCCCACCCCGGTGGGACCGTACATCTTGTGGGCGCTCCACGCGGCGAAATCGACGTCAAGCGCGTGGAAGTCGACCTTGAGGTGAGGCACCGACTGGCATGCGTCAAGGATGAAGATCGCGCCGACCTCATGGGCACGGCGGATGATGGGCGCGATGTCGGTGATGGCGCCCGTGGTGTTGCCCACGTGCGTGATGGCGACGACCTTGGCGTGTTCCGTGATCACCTCATCGGCGGTATCCGAGCGGATGCGGCCGTCTTCGGTCAGATCGAACCATTTGAGCGTGGCACCGGTGCGGTATGCCAGCTCCTGGAACGGCAGCAGCACGGAATGGTGCTCGGCCTTGGATACGACGATCTCGTCGCCGGGCTTGAGAGCGAACCGTTTCGCCGCCTCTCCCCCACGGCCCAGACTCGCGTTGCCGAACGCGGTGGCAAGAAGATTCAGTCCCGCGGTGGCCCCGGCGGTGACGACGATCTCCTCGTTGCCCTCCTCGGCGTTGGCTCCGACCAGGCGGGCGACCTTCGCGCGGGCGTCCTCGAACGCCATGGTGCTGCGGGCCGCCAGCTCATGCGCCCCGCGGTGCACGCCGGCGTTGATCGTGCGGTAAAACTCGCTCTCCGCATCGATCACGCACTGCGGCTTCTGCGAGGTGGCCGCGGAATCCAGATAGACGAGCGGATACCCGTGGATCTGCTGATCCAGAATCGGGAACTGCGCCCGAATCGCCGTAAAATCAACCATTGTTTCCCTTAGATTCAATGTCCTGCCGATATGTCGTTTTTCAGTTATCCGCTTATTCGCTCGCCGCTTCCAGCGGTGGATCATGCTTCCGGCGGTGGCCGCGGGGTGCAGAGATGTCCTGTTCCCGGGATCGCTCCAGGCCGCTCGGGCCAAGTTTACGGTCGGGAATAGTACACCCCCAGGCAATGCGACCACACCTCAAACGCAACGAAACGAAGAAATCAGGCCAGAGCCGATTCGGAGTCGGAGCCTTCGGGCAGGTACTTGTCGTAGCCGGTCTCTTCGAGTTCGTCGGCAAGCTCGGGACCGCCGGTCTTGACGAAGTGGCCGTCTGCGAACACATGCACGATGTCGGGCTTGATGTACTTGAGGATGCGCGTGTAGTGCGTGACCATCAGGATGCCCAGTCCGGTGCTCTCCTTGGCGCGGTTCACGCCTTCGGACACGATGCGCAGGGCGTCCACGTCGAGGCCGGAATCGGTCTCGTCCATGATGGCGAACTTCGGCTTGAGCAGTTCGAGCTGGAGCACTTCGGCGCGCTTCTTCTCGCCGCCGGAGAAACCTTCGTTGACGGAACGCGACGCGAACTTCGGGTCCATGCGCAGCTTCTTCATCGCGGCGCCGAGCTCCTTGGTCCAGGTGCGGATGGCGGGGGCCTTGCCGTCGACCTCGGTCTTGGCGGTGCGCAGGAAGTTGGTCATCGACACGCCAGGAACCTCGACCGGGTACTGCATGGCGAGGAAGAGCCCTTCCTTGGCGCGCAGGTCGGGGGTCTGCTTGAGGATGTCGACGCCGTCGAGCAGTGCCTCGCCCGAGTCGACCTCGTACTTGGGGTGGCCGGCCAGCGTGTAGGCGAGCGTGGACTTGCCGGAGCCGTTGGGGCCCATGATCGCGTGGGTCTCACCGGAATGCACGGTGAGGTTCACGCCTTTGAGAATCTGCTTGCGACCCTCCTTGGTCTCCACGGATGCGTAGAGGTCCTTGATTTCGAGAGTGTGCTGTTCGGCCATCGTTACTTATCCTCCAATACGGCTTTCATAGCGTCGCTTTCGCCGCGGGCGAGGCGGCGGTCGATTACGTTCATCAGGTGTTCGGCGATGAATGGCACGCCGATCTCTTCGACGAGTTCTCCGAAGAACCCGCGTACAACGAGCTTGCGGGCCTCCGTTTCGGGGATACCTCGCGACTGCAGATAGAACAGTTCCTCGTCGTCGAAACGGCCCACGGAGCTCGCGTGTCCGGCGCCGATGATGTTGCCGTTCTCGATTTCGAGGTTCGGCTCCGAATCGGCGATCGCGCCCGGGGTGAGCACGAGGTTGCGGTTGAGCTCATACGAGTCGGTGCCCGGCGCGGTCGGCGCGATCAGCGCATTGCCCACCCAGGTGGAGTGCGCGTCCTTGCCGTCGAGCGCGCCCTTGTAGACCACACGGGACTTGCACTCGGGATGGTTGTGCACCACCATCGTGCGGTGCTCGATGTGCTCGCCGGGGTCGACGAAGTAGATGCCGAGCATGTTGAGGTCGCCCTGCTCGCCGCCGAAGTCCTGATCCATGCGGATACGGACCACGTCGCCGCCGAGTGTGACGACGGAGTGGCGCAGGGATGCGCCCTCGCCGACGTGGATGCGCTGGTTGCCGACGTGCTTGGAGCCCTTCTCCCACTCCTGCACGAAGGTGGTGGAGACGTGGGAGTTCTTGCCGGTGACGATTTCCACGCCTTCGGCGAGACGGGCCAGACCGTGGTGCTCGACGATGATGTCGGCGTGGGCCTCATCGGCCGTCGAGATGACCAGATGCAGGGCATCGAGGTCGTCGCCTCTGCCGATCACGTTGACCAGCACCGGCTGGGCGATCTCGCCCGACAGCTCGATCACCGTTGCGGTACGCCCGGAATTCCACTCGACGGCGGCCGCCCGATCGTTGGGCTTGGAGACCGTGCCGGAGACTCCTTCGCCGAGGGCGCACTGGCTGACGGCCACGTGCTTTTCGTCGACCGCGGTGCCATCGGCGTAACTGATCGCGATGGTCGTCTCCCCGCTCGGCTTGAACACGTCGAAGAACTCTCCGATGCGGTCGAGCGGCGTGTAGCGCCAATCGTCCTGCTTGCGCTCCGGCGCGGCGAAATCATTCACGTCGAACGAGCGCGGCTCCCTGTCGGCGCTCGACGGCATGGCCGCCGGCACCGCGTACGGGTCGTTCGGATCCGCGACGGGAATGGTGATTTCAGTATTGTTCGATGCCATGGGAATCAGCCCACCGATCCTTCCATCTGCAGTTCGACCAAACGGTTCAGTTCGAGCGCGTACTCCATCGGCAGCTCGCGGCTGATCGGCTCGACGAAGCCACGCACGATCATGCCCATGGCCTCCTTCTCCTCAAGGCCGCGGCTCATCAGATAGAACAGCTGATCCTCGGAGACCTTGGAGACCGTGGCCTCGTGGGCCATCGTCACGTCGTCCTCACGCACGTCCACATGCGGGTACGTGTCGGAACGGCTGAAGTCGTCCACCAGCAGGGCGTCGCACACGGTGGAGTTCGACGAGCCTTCGGCTCCGTCGACGATCTTGACCAGTCCGCGGTACGCGGAGCGGCCACCGCCGCGCGAGATCGACTTGGCGACGATCGTGGAGCTGGTGTGCGGAGCGAGATGAATCATCTTCGCGCCGGTATCCTGATACTGGCCCTTGCCGGCGAAGCCGAGGGACATGGTCTCGGCCTTGGCGTACGGCTCGGCAAGAATGCACGCCGGGTACTTCATCGTGGCCTTGGAGCCGATGTTGCCGTCAACCCATTCCATCGTGCCGCCCTCGCGCACGTAGGCACGCTGGGTGACGAGGTTGTAGACGTTGTTCGACCAGTTCTGCACGGTGGTGTAACGCACGCGCGCATGCTTCTCGACGATGATCTCGACGATGGCGGCGTGCAGCGAGTCCTCGGACCAGATCGGGGCGGTGCATCCCTCGACGTAGTGCACGTAGGAGCCTTCGTCGGCGATGATCAACGTACGCTCGAACTGGCCCATGGCCGGCGTGTTGATGCGGAAGTAGGCCTGTAGCGGGATGTCCACGTGCACGCCCTTCGGCACGTACACGAACGAGCCACCGGACCATGCGGCAGTGTTGAGGGCGCCGAACTTGTTGTCTTCGGGGCTCACGACGGTGCCGAAGTACTTCTTCACCAAGTCGGGGTATTCGCGCACGGCGGTGTCGGTGTCCACGAAGATCACGCCCTGGTCGGCGAGGTCCTTCTGGATGGAGTTGTAAATCACTTCGGACTCGTACTGCGCGGCCACGCCGGAGACCAGACGGCTTTTCTCGGCCTCGGGGATGCCCAGTCGGTCGTAGGTGGAGCGGATGTCGTCCGGCAGCTCCTCCCACGTCTTGGCCTGCTTGTCGATCGGCTTGACGTAGTACTTGAAGTCGTCGGCGTTGAATCCGCTCAGGTCCACGCCCCAATCGGGCATCGGCTTCTCAAGGAACGCCTTGAATCCGCGCAGACGCATGTCGAGCATCCACTGCGGCTCGCCCTTGTCCGCGCTGATGTCACGCACGACCTGTTCATCGATGCCGCGCTTCGCGGCCTCGCCGGCCGCGTCGGAATCATGCCAGCCGTAGGTGTAATCACCGAATTGCTGGATGATCTCGTCATCCTTTTTGAGTTTCTCTTCGTCCACACGCTGGCGATCGGCCACATACTGGCTCATCTCCACGTCGGACGCGGCGTTGGGCGCCTGCTGGGTGTCGCTCACCTTGACGCTGCCTCCTATTCATCACATAGTTCCTACGTTAAGTTAGCAGAACCTCACGGCGAACTCCACAGCAGACCCGCATGTTGGCTTAGCGCAAAACGTGAGCTTGCTTATATTGCGACTTCTTCGCAATGATCGCCGGACCCGCACTAAACAACGATGGGGATGCCCTTTCGGGCATCCCCATCGTCACGTATCAGTCTACTCTTAAAGCCACACGCTCAAGCCTGACGGGCTTCCTGATGATCCAGCGCGGCCTTGACGAGCCCCGCGAACAGGGGGTGGGGCTTGGTCGGGCGGGACTTGAACTCCGGGTGAGCCTGGGTGCCGACATAGAACGGGTGCACATCCTGCGGCAGCTCGACGAACTCGGTGAGCTCGCCGTCCGGGCTCTGACCGGAAATGCGCAGCCCCCCCTCGCGCAGGAGATCCTTATAGGCCACGTTCACCTCATAGCGGTGGCGGTGACGCTCGGTGACATGCGTGGTGCCGTACAGCTGCGCAACGAGGGAGTCCTCCTCCAGCTCGGCCGGGTAGCTGCCCAGACGCATGGTGTGGCCCATGTCGCCGTGGCCGGCGACGATGTCCTTCTGCTCCTCCATCGTGGCGATGACCGGGTTGGAGCAGTCGGGCTCGAACTCGGAGGAGTTCGCGTCCTCGATGCCCAGCACGTGGCGAGAGTATTCGATGACCATGGACTGCAGGCCGAGGCACAGGCCGAGAGCAGGCAGCTTGTTTTCGCGCGCGTACTTGAGCGCGCCGATCTTGCCGTCGATGCCGCGGATGCCGAAACCGCCGGGGATGACGATGCCGTCGACCTGGTCAAGCGCGGCGGCCGCGCCTTCCTCGGTCTCGCACTTGTCGGCGGCGACCCACTTGACGTTGACCTTGGCCCAGTTGGCGAAGCCGCCGGCCTTGATGGCCTCGGTGACGGACAGGTAGGCGTCCGGCAGGTCGATGTACTTGCCGACGATCGCCACGTTGACCTCGTGCTTGGGGTGGTGCACGCGCTCCAGCAGGTCAGCCCACTCGTCCCAGTCGACGTCGTGGAACGGCAGCCCCAGCTCGCGCACCACGTAGGCGTCAAGGCCCTCGTCGAACAGGATGCGCGGCACGTCGTAGATGCTCGGCGCGTCCACGCAGTTGACCACGCCCTCCTCATCCACGTCGCACATCAGGGAGATCTTGTCCTTGATGGACTTGTTGAGCGGGCGGTCGGAACGCAGCACCAGCGCATCCGGGGAAATGCCGAGCTGGCGCAGCATCATCACGGAGTGCTGGGTCGGCTTGGTCTTGAGCTCGTGCGCGGCGGAGATGTAGGGCACCAGGGAGACGTGCACGAACATGCAGTTCTCGGCGCCGAGGTCGCGACGCACCTCACGGGCCGCCTCCAGGAACGGCTGGGATTCGATGTCGCCGACCGTGCCGCCGATTTCGGTGATGATCACGTCGACATCATCGCTCGCCTGGGCGCGCATGCGGGACTTGATCTCGTTGGTGATGTGCGGGATGACCTGCACGCACTGGCCGAGGTACTCCCCCGCGCGTTCCTTGCGCAGCACCTCCTGATAAATCTGCCCGGTGGTGACGTTGGCCTTCTGGGAGAGGAACACGTCGAGGAAGCGCTCGTAGTGGCCGATGTCGAGATCGGTCTCGGCACCGTCTTCGGTCACATAGACCTCGCCGTGCTGGAACGGGTTCATGGTGCCCGGGTCGACGTTGATGTACGGGTCGAGCTTCTGCTGCAGCACATGGATGCCGCGGCTGCGCAGCAGACGACCGAGCGAGGAGGCGGTCAGGCCTTTTCCGAGGGATGAGACCACGCCACCGGTAACGAAAATGTGCTTGGTGATGTGTTCTTGAGAATTGCCATGTTGTCTTCTAACCATGGAATTTCACTGTATCATCTGCCTATGACGGATTCCTGTGCGGCATGATTGGGCCGCCGCCCGCGCAACGGCTCGCCGGCCGTCTCGGACTGCGGGCTGCGGCGGTCGCGGTCATGGCGGCGTTGGCCATGTTGCCGCAGGTCATGTCCATCAGCGCGTTGCGCTCGGAGCCCGCGCATGCAGCGACGAGCGGCATCACGCTTCGCGCCGGGGAGAATCTCACGCTTGCGGGTCATGCGTTCACGGTGACGCGCATCGGCCGGTATGACGATGTCAGGCATGCCGGCGGTACAGTGACCGGATTCGATGTCGTCGGCGACACGGCATGGAGAACCGCGTCCTCCATGCAATCGTCGCCTCGAAACGAAACCGGCATGACGAACGAAACCGGAATGACGGTTGACGAAGCACAGGCATACAACCGGAGGCTCATTGATTCAGGACAATACGATCTCGGGCAACCGGATGCCGAGCAACAGAACGGCTCCGGAGATTCGGGCACGGTCATCGGCAGGATACTGATCCCGACCATATCGACTGACTTGCCCATCCGCCAGAGCTCTGACGCAGAGACGCTGCGGCGCGGTGCCGGCCTGCTACACGACACCAGTCTGCCCGTCGGAGGCCCCGGAACCGCAGGATGCACCGCAAGACGATCGATCCCGATATATGGGCTTCATGCCGACGATCCCGGCAACGACGATTCCCCTCGTGACGTTCACACACGCAATCGGCACGGAACTTCAAAGGCTGTTACGGAATCGTACCAATAGCCTCATATCCCGCCATGCCACACGAACAACGGCCTCTGCCTCATCCCGCCAAAGCCCCATCCCGACACCATCAAATGGGACTTTGGCAGGATGAGGCTTACAGCAACAATGCACCCTCATATCCTGGCATCAAACATGGGGGCATGGATGCAACACCCGTTGATTTTGACGGGGGTATATAAGGGGGTTACTATGGGGGGAAACCTGAAAGCATATGATGAGGTATGTGATTGTATGGGGATTTTCGATGACCTGACTGGGACAATCGGCATGGTTGATGATGACAGGCGGTCATTGGATTCGCTGGAGCGTCTCGTTCTCGAAATGACACCTGGACTGCGCATAGCCTGGTCGGTCATCGACGGGCCGCGCGCCGTGAGCCTGACGCTGGACGCCCGGACGAGACCAGATCTGGTCCTGGTCGACCTGTCGATGGAATCCATGTCGGGCGTCATGGTATGCCGTCGTATCCGCCGACGCGACAGCATGGTGAAGCTTCTGGCCATGACCTCGTTCGCCAAGGAGACGTTCGGATTCGACGTGGCGCAGGCCGGCGCCCAAGGACTGGTCAGCAAGAACGACGAGCAGGAAATACTCGAAGGCTTGGCGACGGTACTTGGCGGAGGCGTTTACGGTGATTTCGGGTTCGTTGACGCCCGTGCCTCATTCGACCAGCTCGCGCATGAGACGCCGAAACGGGCTGACCTGGTCTCCAACCGCGAAGTGCAGGTGCTCGATCTTATGTCGCGTGGGCTGACCGACCTATCGATAGCGAAACGACTCGGCATTAAAGCGGCCACCGTGCGCAAGCACGCGCAGTCATCCATGCAGAAGCTCAACGCCGAAAACCGCGTCCAGGCGGTGCTCAAATGGACCGGGCATCATACCGAAGACGGCATGCGCCGTCAGGGATGATGCCCGCGTCACACAATCTACCGGTCGAACGCGGTCAGCCGCGTCGAGCCGGCCGACACCTCGTTCGACGCGGATCAGTAGCCCGTCGAATCGTAGGAATCACCGTACGAATCATAGGAGTCGTCGCCGGAGTTTCCGTTCGAGTCGCCGCGCGGAACCTCGATGTAGCCACCGTTGTTCTTGTTGTTCGAACCGCCGTTCGTCGTCTGCGACGTTTCGGTGCCCTTGCCGTCGCCGTCCTTGGACGTCAAAGCCCAAACCAGCACGCCGATCAGGGCCAACCAGCGGGCCAACGCGACGACGATAGAGAGATTCGCCTCATCGTTCATGGACACCACACTAGGCGCAGCACGCCCGACGCACAAGCGCCCAAGCGATGATGACCCCGTTGAAACGATCCTACGCCTGCGGATCAGTCGACGAGATGAGCGATGGCGTCCAGCGCAAGCTTGTAACCGTAGAATCCCATTCCCGTGATGGTGCCGGTGGCGACCGGGCTGATGACCGAACGCTTGCGGAACTCATCACGGGCGGAGGGATTGGAGATGTGCACCTCCATCAGCGGCAGTCCGGCATCGCCCACCATGTGCGCGGCGTCGGCCAGCGCGTACGAGTAATGCGTGAATGCGGCCGGGTTCATCACCACCGGGGTCTGCTCGTCGACGGCCTGATGCATCCAGCGCACCATCTCGGCCTCGTCGTCGGTCTGGCGCACCTCGACCTTCAGCCCGAGCGCGGCGCCCCACTGGGAGCATTGCGTGCGCAGCGTCTCAAGATCCTGCCTGCCGTAGACGTCCGGCTGACGCACTCCGAGGCGGCCCAGATTCGGTCCGTTGACGACTATCACCTTGGTCATGATGCACTTTCCTTTGGCTGATGATTGATATTACTGGGGTGGGCGAAAACACGACTCGGACCGGTCATGTGGAGACCGGTCCGGCGTCGTCACGCCTGGATACGTCTGAACGCCTCCTCGACCGCGTCCGCCGGCGGATCGTCCAGATGCACCGGATGGCCGATCGAATCGAGCACGACGAACCGCAGCTTGTTGCCACGAGCCTTCTTGTCGCGGTGCATCAGCGCCAGCACTTCGTCGAACGTGCCGCCGTTCCATGAGGTCGGCAGACCGAGCGAGCCAAGCAGAGAGCGGTGATAATCGACCAGATCCTGGTCGATATAGCCCAGCAGATGACCCAATTCCGCCGCATACACGCATCCGACCGCGACCGCGTTGCCGTGGCGCCAGCGGAAATGCTCAAGTTTTTCGATGGCGTGGGCGAGTGTATGGCCGTAGTTGAGGAATTCACGCAGGCCCGCTTCCTTGAGGTCCGCGGAGACGTGGTACGCCTTGACCCGGACCGTGCGCTCGATCAGCTCGGCGACCACGTTCTCCAGACCGCTGCCAAGGAACGTAGCCCCGTCGAATGCGCGAAGTTCGGCCGCATGCTCTTCAAGGATGTGCAGGATTTCGGGGTCCTTGATGAATCCCGATTTGGCGACCTCGCCCAGCCCTTCGATGAAGATGTCGTTGGGCAGCGAGACGAGTGTCTTGAGGTCGGCGAGCACGCCGGCAGGCGTGTAGAACGACCCGACGAGGTTCTTGCCCTGCGGCGTGTTGATGCCGGTCTTGCCGCCCGTAGAGGCGTCCACCATGGCGAGCAGCGACGTGGGGCAATTGACGTACCGCACGCCGCGCATCCATGTGGCGGCCACGAAACCGGCCAGATCCGTGGCGGCGCCTCCGCCGACGCCCACCACGGCGTCGGAGCGTGTGAAGCCCTCGTCGCCGAGCCGCTGCCAGATGCCGTTGGCGACCTCGATCGTCTTGCCCGCTTCGGCGTCGGGGATCACGATGTCCGACACCTGGTAGCCGCCTTGTCGCAGCAGCGTGCGGGCACGGTCGGAATGACGCTGCACCGGCTGCGTGTGGATCAGGGCTATCCGGACCGGCTTCGGCCCCAGCACCTCGGAGAGGTGGTTCATCGCCCCTTCCCCGATGCTCACGTCATAATCCTCGATGGTCGCGCCGGTCACATGAACCGTTCGTTCGGTAATCATATCCATCATCTTCCTCGCCGCGGCGAGCGGCGTCTGCCCGTATGTTTCGACATGGACGTTCGCCACCCGGTAGTACACTGGGTCGCGCTGGCGGTACAGCTTCTTCCAGCGGGCATTGGCGTCCCCCTGCAGCATCGGCCGGCCGCCACCGCGATGGGCCCGTTCCATGGCCTCGCGCGGGTCGGCCATGAGATACACGACCTTGCCGCCGTCCTCGATGTATTCCTTGAGATCGTCCTGCACCGCGGGCGTCATCGGAGCGCCGCCGCCCAGGGCGAAGACGCCTCCGAACCCGTGCAGCATCCCGGCGATGACCTCGGATTCGACCTCGCGGAACGCGGGTTCGCCGTGACGCTCGAAATATTCGGGGATGCGCATGCCGACCTCGTGCTCGATTTCGACGTCGGCATCCGCGAACGGCAGCGACATCAGCTGCGCGACCTCCTTGCCGACACGGGTCTTCCCGGCGCCCATCATACCGATGATGACGGCGACTGGTCGAGTGGGCATGGTTTCTCTCCCTTGGTTCAGGACGTACGGTTCGTTGCGGATGACGTTACCGCGCCGTCAGCGCATGTGCTCCGGCCAGGAGGCGACGTACTGCTCGAAGTTGCGGCGCGTCTCCGCTACGCTGTCTCCGCCGAACTTGTCAAGGGCGTATCGCGCCAAGGTGAGTCGGACCATGGCCTCGGCCACGACGGAGGCCGCAGGCACGGCCGTGGTGTCGGAACGCTGGTTGATGGCGGATGCGGCCTCGCCGTCGGTGACGTCGACCGTGCGAAGGGCGCGCGGAATCGAGGGGATCGGCTTCATCGCGGCCCGTACGCGAATCGGCTGGCCGTTCGACATGCCGCCTTCGATGCCGCCCGCACGGTTGGTCAGTCGCGTGATGCGCCCATCTGCGCCGGGGACCATCTCGTCATGCGCCTGCGATCCGGGGCGCACGGCCTCCAGGAACCCGTCGCCGATCTCCACGCCCTTGATGGCCTGGATGCCCATGACCGCCGAGGCCAAGGCAGCGTCGAGCCGGCGATCCGATTCGACGTAGGTGCCGATGCCGGCGGGCACGCCGTATGCGAGCACTTCGATCACGCCGCCGACGGTATCGGCGGTGGACTTGATCTCGTCGATGCGCGCGATCATCCTCTCCTCGGCCGCCTTGTCCAGCGTACGCACCGGGGATGCGTCCAGCGCTTCGACGTCGTCGGGGGTCGGCAACGCTGCGTCATCGGCGTCCTCAACGCCCGCCCCTCCGATGGAGATCACATGCGACACGGTGCGAATGCCGAACGCCTGCTCAAGGAACCGCGCGGCGACCGCGCCCAGCGCCACGCGGGACGCGGTCTCGCGCGCGCTGGAGCGCTCCAGCACGGGTCTCGCGTCGTCGAACCCGTATTTGCGCATGCCGGTGAGGTCGGCGTGTCCCGGCCGCGGCCTGCTCAGCGGGGCGTTGCGCCCCTCACGCGGCAGATCGTGGTCGAGTGGATCCGCGCTCATCACCTCGGTCCATTTCGGCCATTCGGTGTTCGCGATCTCGATGGCCACCGGTGATCCCAGGGTCTCGCCGAAACGCACGCCGGTGAGCAGACGCACCTTATCCTGCTCGAACTTCATGCGCGCGCCGCGCCCGTATCCCAGGCGCCGTCTCGCCAATGCATCGACGACGTCATCGCTGGTGACCCGAACGCCCGCAGGCAGCCCCTCGATCATCGCGACCAGCGCCTCGCCGTGTGATTCCCCCGCCGTCTGCCAGCGCAACATGCCATGCTCCTTTGATTCAATCGGTAACTTCGCTATATCTTATGTCATGACCTACCTTGCATACCTTCCCAGCTTGATATGTGGTATCGCCGTGAGTGTCGAGGACATTCGGCGCCGGCGTGTGCCGCGCCTGTGGATCGCCATCGGGTGCCTGACACAGCTGGTGGCGGTCATCATCGTCGCCGTCATGGCGAACACGATGTTCCTGCTGGTGCAGGCCCCTCTGTTCGCCGTGCTCAGTGCCGTGCTGCAGGCCGGGCTGGCGATGGCCAAGCCCGGATCGATGGGGTTCGGCGACGTGACCTGCACGCTGGCCATGGGCCTGGCCGTGGGGATGGCCGGGCTGACCGCCGTGGTGGTCTGGTGGCTGGCCATGGGTCTGCTGGGATTGGCATGGATGGCGCTGTGGCTAAGGTTCGATCCCCAGCGCCGATCCGACCATGCGGGCAAGGTCCCGTTCGCACCCGCGATCGTCTGCGCGGCGGTGGTCGCGGTCATCGCGACGACGCTGCTTTAGTTCGCGCTCTTGTTGTTGTCCTTGTATTCCTTGACGTACTGCTCGAACTGCGCGTTCTGCTCCTCGACGGAGCCGGTGGTGAATTTCGTCTCGCCGGTACTCAGGTTCACGGTGACGAAATACAGCCAGTCACCCTGCTCCGGGTTCATCGCCGCCTGGATGGCGCTGTCTCCCGGATTGCTGATGGGCGTGGGGGTGAGTCCCTTGTTGACGCGCGTGTTGTATTTGTTCGACGAGTCGTTGAGCTGCGCGTTGGTCAGCTGCGTGCCGTTGATGCCCAGACCGTACGCGGTGGTCGAATCCATGCCCAGCGTCATGTCGCGGTCGAGACGGTTGAGGATGACGCGGGTCACCTTGCCGTAGTAATCGGACGAATTGACCTCGGCCTCCGCGATGGAGGCGATGATCAGCAGCCGCTGCCGCTCGTTGCCGGTGGGCACGTGCATCTCGTTGAGCTTGGAGACGCGCTTGTCGACGATGGTCTTCAGGATCTTCTGCGCGGAGCCGAGTCCCTTGACGTCGTACTTGCCGGGTTCCAGCCATCCCTCGAAGTTGCCGCCGGCTTCCGCGGGCAGTATTCCCTCGCCTTTGGCGTCGATGATCTTCTGGAATTCGGATTCGTCGATCTCGCTGAGCGCCGCGGCCTTCTTGATGACGTCGGACACCCGCTCCCCCGCGTTGACGTCGAGGAAGCCCTCCGCCTTGCTCTGATCGGACAGGATCGCCGCCACGGACGACGCGGGCATGTGCTTGCGCAGCTGATAGGTGCCCGGGTACAGCGTCATACCCGATGAGACACCGGTGAACGCGTCCGCGGACTTGACCACTTCGGCCTCGACGAGACGCTTGGCGATGCTGGACGGGCTCTCGCCCTGCGAGACGGTGAACTCCACGGACCCGTATCCCTGACCGCTGTAGTCCTGCACGGAGTAGGTGTCGCCGTCGTTGCGGTCCCTGATGGCGCGCAACGCCCTGACTCCGAAGAACCCGCCGGCTATGACCACGACGAGCACCGCGACGACCATGGTCAGCACGATGATGGTCTTGCGGCGGCGGACATTGCGCCGACGGCGCATTTCACGCCGTGATTTCGGCGGTTTGGGGGGCTTTACCGACGTGGTGTTGCCTTTGGAGTCGACCCAATGGGTGTTCTCCTCGAAAAAATCGGCGAGGTCATCTGACACTAGCTCTCTCCTCACACTTTCATGGCGCCGTCCAGCGCGGTCTGCAATATCACGACAGCTGATTGCTGATCGACCACCGGACGATGACGGCGGGACCCGAGTTGTGCTTCCAGCAATTGCCGATGCGCGCTGACCGTGGTCAGCCGTTCATCCAATAATGTTACCTGAGGAATGTGGTACAACGCGAAATCGTGTTCATCCATCAAGTTGCGCATGCGCTTTTCCAGGTTCGCGCTCCAACGGCGAGCCTTCTTCGCGCTTTTTCCTTCGGTGCCGTCAAGTTGAAGCGGCAGTCCCACCACAATGTGGTCCACCGCTTCGTCCTCGATGACGGTAATGACGTCATCCAGCGCACGGAACGAATCGCCGTATGCCTGGATGTTGCCATAGGGATGGGCAAAGGTGAGCTCAGGGTCGGACAATGCGAGCCCGACCCTGGCGTCGCCCAAATCAACGCCTAGCCATACCACCGGATGGTTCAGCCCTTCAGCGCCTCGGCCTCAAGTGCCTTCAGCGCCTCGTCGATGCGGCTCGCGTCGGAGCCGCCGCCCTGGGCGAAGTCCGGCTTGCCGCCGCCACCGCCGCCGAGCATCTTGGATGCCCCGCGAACCAGGTCGCCGGCCTTGATGCCGTTCTTGCGGGCGGCCTCGTTCGTGGCCACGGCGACCATCGGCTTGTCGTCCTCGGAGACGCCGGCAAGCGCGACGACGACCGGCGCGTCCTCGCCGAGCTGGGCGCGGACGTCCATCACGGTCTTGCGCAGCGCGTCGAACGAGCCGAAGTGGCCGACGTTCTTCGCAGCGACCTTGACACGCGCCGCGGACGTCTTCGCGGCCGCGACGAGCTGGGGCACGGACGCGGCGAGCTGGCCTTCGTACATGGCGGCCAGACGGCGGTCGGATTCCTTGAGCTTGGCCAGCAGCGTGTTGACGCGCTCCGCCAGCTCGTCCGGACGTGCGTTGAGCTTGTCGGACAGCTGGGAGACCAGTGCGTGCTCGCGGGCGTTGAACTCGTAGGCGCCCTGGCCGACGACGGCATCCACACGGCGCACGCCGGAGCCGATCGAGGCTTCGGACATGATGTTGATCGAGCCGATCTTGCCGACATGGTCGACGTGGGTGCCGCCGCACAGCTCGCGGCTCCAGCCGTCCTCGCCGATGGAGACCACGCGCACGATGTCGCCGTACTTCTCACCGAACAGGTGCATCGCGCCGAGCGCGATCGCGTCGTCGAACTTCATTTCGGTGGTGGTGACGATCAGGTTGTCGCGCAGACGGTCGTTGACTCGCGCCTCGACGGTGTTCATCACGTCCTTGCTCGGCGCCGACGACCACTGGAAGTCGAAGCGCAGGCGGTTCGGCGCGTCCTCGGATCCACGCTGCGTAGCCTGGGGGCCGAGCTCCTCGCGCAGGGCCTTGTGGACCATGTGCGTGGCGGTGTGCGAACGGGCGATGGCGCCGCGGCGGGCGAGATCGATGCTCGCGCTCACCTCGGTGCCGACGACCAGCGTGCCTTCGGTCAGACGGCACTGGTGGACGATGAGATCCTTGATCGGCTTCTGCACGTCGTCGACTTCGAGCACCGCCCCATCGTCGGACAGGATCTCGCCCTGATCGGCGAGCTGGCCGCCGGCCTCGGCGTAGAACGGCGTACGGTCGAGGATGACCTCGACGTTCGTGGGGGCGCTAACGGCCGTAACCGAACCCTTGCCCTCCTGCATGATGCCGAGGACGCGGCCGCGAGCGGACATGTCGGTGTAGCCGAGGAAGTCGATGGGCTGCACGAGCGTCTTCTTGAAGTCGTCGTACACGCTCAGGTCAACGTTGTGGCGCTTCTTCAGCGCATCGGCACGGGCGCGGGACTTCTGCTCGCTCATCAGCTCGCGGAACTTGGCCTCGTCGACCTTGACGCCCTGGTCGGCCGCCATCTCCAGCGTCAGTTCGATCGGGAAGCCGTAGGTGTCGTGCAGCGTGAACGCATCGTCGCCGGAGACGACCGGGTCGGAGGTCTTCTTCGCCTTGTTGACGGCGACATCGAGGATTTCGATGCCGTTGTCGAGCGTGCGGCGGAACGCGTCCTCCTCGCCGTAGGCGGATTCGGAGACGTCATGGAACGTCTTTTCGAGCTCCGGGTAGCTGGCGACCATCGCGTCCTTGGAGACGGGAAGCAGATGCGGGATCACCGGCTCGGTGACGCCCAGCACGCGCATGGCCTGGATGGTGCGACGCAGCAGTCGGCGCAGCACGTAGCCACGGCCGACGTTGGACGGGCGCACGCCGTCGGACATGATCATCAGCGCGGAACGCACGTGGTCGGCCACGACGCGGAACTTGACGTCCGCGGCGGCGTCCTCGCCGTACTTGCGGCCAGAAAGCTGCTCAGCCGCCTCGATGACCGGGTAGACCTCGTCGGTCTCGTAGATGTTCTGCTTGCCCTGCATCAGGTAGGCCAGACGCTCCAGACCGGCGCCGGTATCGATGTTCTTCTGGTTGAGCTCGCCGACGATGTGCAGGTCGGTCTTGGACTTGACGTTGTCGACCTCGTAGTTCTCGAACACGAGATCCCAGATCTCGATGAAACGGGTCTCGTCGGCCGCGGGGCCGCCGTCCTTGCCGTATTCGGGTCCGCGGTCCACGTAGATCTCGGAGCAGGGGCCGCCGGGGCCGGGGCCGCCGGTGGTCCAGAAGTTGTCTTCCATGCCGAAGATCTGCATGTGCTCGGGGTCGAAGCCCTCGTTCTTCCAGATCGAGCGGGCTTCCTCATCATCGGTGTACGTGGTGACCCACAGCTTCTCGGGGTCGAAGCCGTAACCACCTTCGGACTGCGGCGTGGTCAGCAGCTCCCAGGCGTAGTGGATCGCCTCCTCCTTGAAGTAGTCGCCGAAGGAGAAGTTGCCGAGCATCTGGAAGAAGGTGCCGTGACGGGTGGTCTTGCCGACCTCGTCGATGTCGAGCGTGCGCACGCACTTCTGGTTGGAGGCCATGCGCTTGTGGGGAGGGGTCTGCTCGCCAAGCAGGTACGGGATGAACGGCACCATGCCGGCGATGGTGAACAGCGTGGTCGGGTTCGGCGAGATCAGTGACGCCGAAGGCATGACCAGATGGTCGTGCTTGGAGAAGTAATCCAGATAGCGCTTCGCGATTTCTGAAGTGCGCATGAGTTGGTGAGCTCCCTTGTGGGTTGGGGCCGTGCTGGCCCGCATGCAAAATGATAGATAAAAATTTAAACAGCTGTTATGCGTGTGAAAGTGGGGGCATACCCCGGATTCGCTACCGCGCGGCGCGGTCGATGTAATGTTGGTTGAGCTCAGCCTCGCGGGCTCGGCGGGTGGCGTTGAACTCGTTGACCAGGCCTTCCAGCGTCCTCATGCCCACATGGTCCTGATCCGGGCCGAACACGAACGCTCGTGCGGCGTCAGGGGTGTTGGCCTTGACGTAGGCCTGGGCTTTGATGACGGCTAGGGCGCCGACGGTCACGCCGACACCGATCCAGAACAATCGTTTGAACATCACTGGGCCTTGCCTTCCTGCTGTCCGGAGCCTTCGACGGAGTCACGGCCGGTGCTCTTCTTGGCGACGAACGACTGCGCGGTGGATTTCAGCGCATAGAAGAACGACGCGATCTTGATGACGGGCTTGCCGAGGAACGAACCATAAAGATCGGTCAGGGCGCCTACGTTGTTGGCAGTGGACGACGCGGCCGCGGAGATCCTGTTGACATCCTCAAGCGATTTGTTAACCTGCTTGACGGTGGTGACGCCCTCATCGAGGGCCGGGATGGCGTGCTCCCCCGACTCGCGCACGGTGTCCGCGATCTGGTCGAACAGCTTGCCGAGGCGAATCAACGGATAGATCATGAAGCCCGCAAGCACGGCGAACGCTATTGCCGCGATAAGGCCGGCGATCTGGCCAACACCCATGTGTACCTCTTTTCCGTCTCACAGGCATACGCCCGTGCACACAATACCCGAAACACACTAGCCGTCACCCGAGACCGACGCTGCCGGCGGCATGCGGGTCGGCCGGCCCGGTCGCGCGTCTCACTGATTGTATGACACGACGCTGAGAGCCACTTCGAACGGCTTGGTCGTATCGAAATCAAGGCACGTAACCGACCCGTTAGCCGGCCTCTCGCTCAGGTCATACCCTTCCGGCGCGAAGCGGTGCATGAGGCTGAGCAGCGTATTGCCATGGGATATCTGCAGCACGTCGTCGCCGTCCTTGAGATCCGGGTTGGACGCGATCAGGGAAAACGCCCCGTGCACGCGGGCCCAGTATTCGGCGTCGGATTCCGCGTCGTGGAACGGGTCGGCCTCCTTGAGGAAGTCGCGGGTCGCGGCGAGGCCGTACTTGGCGACGATGTCGTTGTAGTCCTTCGCGCCGTGGGGCCCTCCCGCGGCCGTCCAGGCGAGCGACATGTCCTGACCTTCGAAATAGCCGTAGCACTGCTCGCGGAAATGCATGTCCGACACGAGCACCGGCCGGGCGTTGCCGACCTCCTCGTTCACGTCGAGGATGCGCTTCGCGGTGATCTGCGCACGCGACGTATCGGAGCAGTACGCGGCAGCGAACCGCACGTACTTGAGTTTTTCCGCCGCCTTGTCGGCGTCCGCCAACCCCGCTTCGGTCAGCGGCGCATTGCACCATCCCTGAAGTCGGTTGTACCTGTTGAATGTGGTCTGTCCGTGGCGGACAAGATGCAGATGGAGAATCATACCGACGATTATTCCATGCTTCCCGCATGCCACAAAACCCGCCGCGCCCATCGCCACAGACCCCTCCAGTCTGCTAACGCCCCCGCTGGCGGAGGGCTGGCATGCGCGGCATGACTGGGGGTGGTTCTCAGCTCAATGGAACAGCCCGCACTCAGTCCCTACCCATCCGTCCGGCTGATTCGCTCTCATCCCGTGTGCCACACCAGGCGAAAAACACCCCAAAATCGCATGGTGTGGTACAGCAGAAGGCCACACCATGCGATGTGAGCCTTCACATCATGTGGTGTGGCAGAATGCGGGTCGCGGAAACCGCCATTTTCCAATGATCGGTGGATGGGCCCGGAATCGCCCTTGGCCACACCAGCTCCAAAACCGTCAAAAATCGCATGGTGTGGTACAGGCGATAGCCGGATGGCGGTCGGCAGGGAATCATCCCCACGCCTTTCCCGCGAAAGTCCCATCCGGTGACGCGCAAACGGGACTTTCGCCGGATGAACACATATGAACACATATGAACACAGGTAAACACAAGCGCAAGAACACCAATGAACGCGAACGCGGGTTCAGGTCACAACTATAGCCATGAAACCCGCGGTGAAGTAGACTAGGCCACATGAGAGAGCAAGAACAGAAGGGGCTGCCTGACAGCCAGCGGCAAATCCGTTTCGACGGCATCGACGGCCTGCGTGCCGTGGCGATACTCGGCGTGGTTGCATTCCACACCCGCCCATCGCTGCTTGAGGGTGGTTTCATCGGTGTCACCATGTTCTTCGTGATCACCGGCTTCCTAGCGACTCGTTCGGTGATTCGCGCAGTGGACAGCCATGGCACGTTCCAGTATGGAAGGTATCTGGGGCGCCGGATCAAGAGGCTGTGGCCGGCAACACTGGCCACAATCGCCCTGACCGCTCCGTTCGCATGGCTGTTCGCCCCGAGCCTTCTCGACAAGGTGCGCGCCGACGCGCTTCCAGGCGCGCTGTTCGCCAGCAACTGGGTGAACATCTTCCGCAAACTTCCCTATTTCGCGGCGGCCGGACTCCCCTCCCCTCTGACGCACCTGTGGTTCCTTGCGCTGGTCATGCAGTTCTATCTCGTATGGCCGCTGCTGATCATGGCGATCGGCCGTCTCGTTCGCGCCAAATGGGCTCGGACCGTCGTGATGGTGATAATCGTGCTTGCGTCGAGCGCGGCGATGTGGCTGCTGTTCGATCCCGACGACACGTCGCGCGTGTATTACGGTACGGATACGAGGCTCGCGGAGCTGGCGATGGGGGCGATGCTGGCGATGCTGATGCAGCGTGCCGACCGGACCGCTGACGATCGCAAACAGAGAGACGACGGTCGCGGCGCGTCCGCTATCATCCTGGACGTGTTCGGCTGGCTGTCGTTGCTGGCCCTATGCGCCGGTTTCTGGTTCATGAACGGCTATGACGACACGATGTATCACGGCGGGTACCTTGTCGCCGCCATATTGGGCGCCTTGGCCCTCGCCGGCGCCATCAGAGGAGTGAGCCTGCCGCGTGTGCTCGGCTGCGCTCCGCTGCGTTACCTAGGGTCACGCTCGTATTCGCTGTATCTCATGCATTACCCGCTGCTGCAGTTCATGAATCCCGCCACCCGCACCGAAGCACTGCCGTGGTGGGGATGGCTGATTGAGGCGGCCGTGATATGGACGGCGACGGAGGCGTTCTACCAGCTGGTCGAGGCCACTCGCATGTACGAGCCGACGCCGCGCAGCAGGCATGCAAGGGCATCGGTGGAGCCGAGCGGACGGCTGAGGCCGGGGTCATGGGTGATGGCGGCTCTCGGCATCGTCACCGTGGCCGCGCTCACCTGGGCGCCGGTGAATTGGGAGCAGATCGCCCACGACCGCATGATCCAACTCCGGCCCGAACTCGCCGAGCCGGCGAAGCCTCTCGCCCTGCCCAAGCCGAAGAGCATCGAAAAGCCCTCGGACGACGGCCCGGCGAGCAACAATGCCACGGCGAATCAGACGAATGACGACGGCTCCGAGCGGAACGGAGACAGCACAAAGCCGACGTCTCCATCTGTCGCGCCCATTGCGGAGAAGGTGCCCGACAACCTGGATGCTTCGAAATACCACTATGACCCCAATACAGGAAGCTGCAACGCCGACATCATGATGATCGGCGATTCCGTCACCTCCGGCACGAAGGATGCGATCCAGGCGGCGTTCCCGAACGGATACATCAATGGCAAGCCGAACCGTCAGATGCCTCAGGCCGTCAGCGTGTTCCAGCAGGCGACCACTGCCGGGCACAGCGGCAGCGTCATCATTTACGGGCTCGGAACGAACGGCATCATCCGCAACGAACAGGTGGTCCAGCAGCTGATCGACCTTGCGGGCGGCAAGCCGGTGTATTTCGTGACGATCCGTATGCCCTATCCGAACCAGGAGAAGAACAACAACTCGATGATGCGTGCCGCAGCCAGCCACAACGGCAATGTGGGCATCATCGACTGGTACAAGTACAGCGAGGGCCACGGCGAATACCTGTACGACGACGGCATCCATCCCAACATGACCGGCGCTTATGCGTATGCGACGATACTGCGGCAGGCGGTGTGCGGCCAGTGACGATGAACGCGGCCGATGGCCGGCCGAACCCGTGAGAACCGGACCGGAATACACGAACGCCCCGGGCGCAATGCCACGGGGCGTTCGTGTGTATGTATGTCCTTACGCTGTAAATTACAGGTGGTGTATCCAGATCAGCGAGCGTAGAACTCGACGACGTACTGGATGTTGACCTGAACCGGGATCTCCTCGACTTCAGGCTTGCGGGTCAGGGTGGCCTTCAGGGAAGCCAGGTTCACGTCGAGGTAGCCGGGGACGGGCGGCAGCACATCGCGGTGCACGCCTTCGGCGGCGATCTGGAACGGAACCATGGTCTGGCTCTTGGCCCTCACCTGGATGGTCTGGCCGGGCTTGACACGGTAGGACGGACGGTCCACGATGTTGCCGTCGACGAGGATGTGACGGTGCACCACGAACTGACGGGCCTGAGCGGTGGTACGGGCGATGCCGGCACGCAGCACGAGGTTGTCAAGACGGACTTCGAGATCGGTGAGCATCGCGTTACCGGTCTGGCCGGCGGTGCGGGTCGCCTTCTCGTAAGCGGAGCGAAGCTGCTTCTCGGAGACGCCGTACTGGGCGCGCAGACGCTGCTTCTCGCGCAGACGAACCGCGTAATCGGATTCGGTGCGACGACGGGTGCGGCCGTGCTCACCGGGAGCGTACGGGCGCTTTTCGAAGATGCGCTGAGCCTTGGGGGTCAGTGCGATGCCGAGGGCGCGGGAAAGGCGCACCTGACGGCGAGAACGCTGAACGTTGGTCATTCTTGTTCCTTTATTCTGTCGTTATCTGAACGGAACGCGAGGCTGTCCCCGCGCTGAGTCGGCCTCCCCAGTGCTTCGTCGTGACGTGCACGAACGGCGGAAAACCGCCGCCGACCCACTGATGGGCTAAGACTCCAGATAGCATCCGCCTTATGGCAGACACAATCGTTTATAATCGCATACCCTATGGACGACTCTGCGTGTCAGGCTCCGCCGGCCGGGGTGAGCCGCCCCGCGTCCATGGCATACACGCGGTCGGCGTATGGCAACGTGTCGCCGTCATGGGTCACGATAAGCACCGCCGCCGTCTCATCGGCGACGTTGCGCAGCAGACGCATGACCATCGTGGTGCTCGTCGCGTCGAGATCGCCGGTCGGCTCGTCGAGGATCAGCAGCTTCGGCCCGTTCATGAGCGCCCGGGCGATGGAGACGCGGCGCATCTCGCCACCCGACAGCTCCTTGGGATAGCTGTCGGACAGGTCAGCCACGCCAAGTCGATCCAGCAGCAGCATCGCCCGTAGCTCCAGGGCGTCGGGCTCGTGCTCCGCTGTGAGATCATCGTCGATGACGTCGGGCATGTCGGCATCGTCCTGCTCACGTGCGGAATCGGCCGCGCCGGCGGCATCGGCTTCGCCGGGCGCCGCAACATCATCCGGCACCACCGTTTTCTTCGCCGGGCCAAACAGCACGGCCGGAAGAATGACGTTGTCGAGCACGGTGAGGTTGCCGAGCAGCGTCTGCCCCTGCGTGACGAACCCGAGCGTCGCGTTGCGCAGCTGCGAGAGCTCCTTGTCCGACAGCTTGGAGACGTTTCGGCCGTCGATCTCGACGGTGCCGGACGTCGGCTTGAGCAGGCCAGCGATCAGATTGAGCAGCGTGCTTTTGCCGTTGCCGGAACGTCCGATGATGGCGACCAGTTCGCCCTGGTCCATGGAGAAGCTCACGTGGTCGACGGCGGCGAAACGCGCGCCGCGCCGGGTGAATTCACGGGTCAGATCATTGATCTCAAGCATCGCCATGATGAATCACTCCCCCTCGCGCAACGTGAGATAGGTTTCGGGCGCGGACAGCTTGACCGCGGTGACGATTGACGCCAGCAGTCCGGTCGCGACGGCGAACACGAGGCTTATGGCGACGAGCGCGACGACCTTGAGCGCGTCGGTCTGCAGGTATGGCAGCTGCAGCTGCCTGCTGATCAGCGTGTTGAACGGGAACACCGCCAGAGACGCGCCCGCGATGCCGATGACGCCACCGACCAGTCCGATCAGCGCCGATTCCTTGACGATGAGCGCAATCAGCGTGCCGCGCGTGGCGCCCATGATGCGGTAGGCCGCGAATTCCTTCTTCCGCTCGTTCATCGCGGATGCGAACACTGCCAGCAGCACGATGAGGCCCATGATCCAGAACACTGCGATGAACAGCGTGACGTACCCGACCAGCGCGTCGAGGTTGGTCTTAGTGGTGGCTGTCACGCCGCCCGGATACACGAATCCGAGCCCTTCGAGACCGGATTCCTTGGTGATGTTGAGCGAGACCTGCTTGGCGTCATACCCGTCCTTGACCTTGATGAGGATCGCGGAGACCGCCTTGTCGGCGTATTCGGCGGGGATGGCCGTGTGTCCCACCGACGACGAGTACGAGATGATCGAGGGGATGGTGGACATATTGACGAACACCGAATTGTCCAGGCTGGTGCCGGTCGAGCCGAGCTGGGCGGCGACCGGGAACTCATGCCCGTACAGCTTGATCGCGTTGTTGCCGGATACGCTGATGTTCGAGCCGGCTACGACTTCTCCGTCTTTCAGCGTCCCGTCGAACTGCGATGTGATCCAGGGGGTGATGACGAAGTCGGTCGCGGGGTTGAAGCCTATGATCTGCACCTTCTCGTCGCAGCATGCGGCCGCGAGCGATGATATGTACGTCTGGGCCGTGACTTGGGAGATGCCATCGGCCTTGGAGACCAGGTTCTCGATGTCGTTGGTGAAATAGAACGTGTTGGATCCGCCGTTGGTGAGCAGGGCCTCGGCTTTGGCGCCGGTATCCTGCGGCACCACCATGAGGTCGGCTCCCATGCGTTCCTGCATGCTGCGCAATCCGTTGCGCAGGTTCATGGACAGCAGCGAGCCGCCGAAGAACGCGAGCGTCAGCATCATGACGACGATGACGAGCGCAGCCGTGCGAAACGGCTTGCGCTTCAGGTTCTCCAGTGGCAGTCGTTTGAGGGTGATTCGTGTGATCATCGCTTGACGGGCTTGGAGTCAAGGTAGATGGCGACGACGGCGAACAGCAGTGCCAGAATGCCGATCACGATAAGCGTCGGCCTGGTGACCATATGGCAATGCATCATGGCGCCCTTGCACACGCCGATCAGCACCGTCGGCACGGCCAGCGACAGCAGTGCGTTCAAAGCGACGGCGATATTGAGACCTGTACGTATCTTCGGGCTGCAGAACAAAGCGATGATACCAAGCAGGGCGATGACCACGCCGATGCCAAGCTCCGCCTGCGCGGTGTAATGGCACGCCATGGGCATATTATCCTTGACCTCGCACACATGGGCGAATGCCTGCGGGGCGACGGCGATGAGCACGCCGAACACGATGGCCGGCAGCGATGCGAATAGTCTACGGAACATTGTTGTCTCCTCCCGGTTGAAGATGGACATCGATGATTATGTCAACCGTTTCCGGGAAACACAAGCCTTGACTTTTCAACGCTTTTCATATATGTGCCGGTCATCCGCCGGTAAGGTCCCACCACCATCCTCCCGCTGGCGGGAGGATGGTGCGAAGCCGCCGGTGGGTGGTTACCTCAGAGCTTCTCCAGCGGCGCCACGCGCAGCATCAGCCGCTTGACGCCCGACGAGCCGAAATCGACCGTGATTACGGAGTTGCGGCCCTTGTCCTGCGTGTCGACGACGGTACCCAGCCCGTACTGGTCATGCGTGACCTTGTCGCCGGCATGGAAGTCGGCGATGTTGAGGTTGTTGTCCTTGCTGAGCGACGAGGCCGGTTTGGCCGACGAGAGGGATGACTTGGGAGCGGTGCGGCGCGTCGTGACCTTGCCGCCACGCGACAATCCCGTGGATGAGCCAAACCGGCTGCCCGACCCGTACTGCTGTCCGGAGCCCTGACGGCCGGAACCGCCGTGGCGCGAAGATGAGCCGAATCCCCTGGCCCCGCCATATGACGAGCCCGATCCGCCGCGCGAACCGGAGCCGAACGACGAGGAACCACCGTACGAGGAACGTCCACGAGAGCCGTATGACGAGGAACCACCGTACGAGGACGACCCACCGTATGTGGTGCCGCCGAAGTCGTCATCGTCCCATCCGCCGAACTCGTCGTCGAAGCCGCGGCGTGACCAGCCGGAGCGCATGCCCTCCATGCCGGTTTCGCGCCGTTTCCAGTCGATGAGCCGGTCGGGGATCTCATCGAGGAACTGGCTGGGCATCATCTCGTTGGCCTGCCCCCACTGCGCGCGCACGGCGGCACGGGTGACGTACAAACGACGCTTGGCACGCGTGATGCCGACATATGCCAGACGACGCTCCTCGGAAAGCTCGTCGGCGTCCTCCATCGCCCGCGAGTGCGGGAACGTGCCCTGCTCCATGCCGGTGAGGAACACGACGGGGTATTCCAGGCCCTTGGCGGTGTGCAGAGTCATCAGCGTGACCTTGCCGGAGTCCTCGCCCTCGGAGGGCAGCTGGTCGGAGTCCGCCACCAGCGCCGTGGTCTCCAGGAATCCCGCGAGTGTGGCGTCCGGCGTGTTCTGCTCGAATTCGGCGGCGACGGACTGCAACTGCGACAGGTTCTCCACGCGGGAGGCATCCTGTGGATCCTCGGACCGCTGCAGTTCTTCGAGCAGACCGGACTGCGAGAGCACCTCCCCCACCACTTCGGACGGCTTGCCGTCATGTTCGGCCGCGAACGCGCTCAGGGAGCGCATCAGGTCCCTGAATGCGGCGAGCTGCTTGCCGGTGCGGGTGGGCACGCCGTCGATCTGGTCGAGATGGTCGATGCCGTCCCAGAACGTGGTCGCATGAGCATCGGCATATGAGACGATGATCGATTCGGCGCGAGGTCCGAGACCGCGCTTGGGCACGTTGAGGATGCGCCGCATGTTGACGTTGTCGGCCGGATTGACGATGGCCTGCAGATACGCGATGGCGTCCTTGACCTCCCGCCGCTCGTAGAACCGTGTGCCGCCGACCAGCTGATACGGCAGTCCGGCATGCACGAGCGCGCCTTCAAGCGCACGCGACTGCGCGTTGGCACGGTACATGATGGCCATGTCCGAATACGGCGTGCCCTCCTCGGCGCGGACGCGAGCGATCTCCCCCGCTATCCACGCGGCCTCCTGCTCGGCGTTGTCCGCGGCATAGCCGACGATCGGGTCCCCGCTGCCCAATGCGGTCCACAGCTTCTTGGGCTTGCGACCCTGGTTGTTGGCGATGACCGCGTTGGCCGCGTCGAGGATGGTCTGCGTGGAACGGTAGTTCTGTTCGAGCATGATGGTCTTCGCGTTGGGGAAATCCTGCTCGAAATCCTGGATGTTGCGGATGTCCGCGCCGCGGAACGCATAGATCGACTGGTCGGAGTCGCCGACGACGGTGATCCATGCCGGGCCGGCCCGCCCCGCCGAGGGGGCGTCCGGCACGACCTGCCCGGCCGCGTCCACGCCCGCCAGCTCGCGGATCAGCTCGTATTGGGCATGGTTCGTGTCCTGGTATTCGTCGACGAGGATATAACGGAACTTATGACGGTAATAGTCGGCCACCTGCGGTTGGGTGCGCAGCAGTTCGACCGTCCGGCCGATCAGATCGTCGAAGTCGACGGCGTTCGCCATGGCCAGACGATGCTGGTATTCGGCGTAGATGACGGAATACAGCACCTCGATGTCGCCGAAATTGCCGATCTGATAACCGCGCTGGCCGGGCCGGTAGTCGGGCGCGTAGCGCTTGAGCTGCTCCTGCCAGCCGATCAGTGAGTTCTTGTAGTCGGAGATGCGCGAGAGGATCGCGCGCGGCGTGTAGCGCTTGAGGTCGATGTTGAGATCGGCGCCGATCAGCTTGACGAGGCGCTCGCAGTCGGCGGTGTCATAGATGGAGAAGCCCGACGCCAGCCCTATCGACTGGCCGTCACGCCTGAGGATGCGCACGCATGCGGAATGGAACGTCGACACCCACATGCGCTGGGCGACCGGTCCGATCAGACCTTCGAGGCGTTCGCGCATTTCAGCGGCCGCCTTGTTGGTGAAGGTGATGGCGAGGATCTGGCTCGGCCATGCTCCGAATTGCGTGAGGATCCACGCGATGCGCCGGGTGAGCACGCGTGTCTTGCCGGATCCTGCGCCGGCGCCGATCAGCAGTGCGGGCCCCCGGTACTGCACCGCCTCGGCTTGCTGCGGGTTGAGGTCGCCGACGAGTTCCTCGGCGCTTCTTGCGATGAGATCCGGATCCTGCTGCACGCTGCTCCCCCTGACGGTTGACGATGATTCGGCTTTCCTGTTTACCACATGGTTCGGTCAGTGTCACTCGATATGGGCGACCTCCCATTCCGCCAACGCGTTCCTCAGACCGGAGGCATACAGGTCTTCGCCTTGTCCGGCCTGCGGGTGGATGCCGTCCGGTCCGAGCCAATCGGTGTGTGCCGCGATAGCACTGTTCCAGTCGACCAGAATCGAATCTGTGGGATGCTTGCGCACGTAGTCGGAGGCCGCCTGATTGGCCACGGGAATCCACTCGCGGTCGCCATACGCATTGATGATGACCAGCACATGCCCATCACCCGCCGCGGCCGCAATCCGCTCGTATTCGCCGACCGTGGTCGCGCTGTTCGTGTTCAGTGAGATCACCACGTACTTGCGCAGACGGCCTTCCGCCTTCATCTGCGCGACGATACCGGGCGCGGTCAGGATGGACCGCGACACCTGGGCGTCCACGGCGATGCCGGGCAGTGACTTCTGCAATGCCGCCGACGCGCCCACGGTGACGGAGTCGCCGATCACGGAGACGTCCTCGCCGTTCAGGGTCTTCTCGATGGCTGCCTTGGCCTCCTCGCGGCGCTTGCGCTCCTCCTCGGCGCGTTTCTTCGCCTCGGCCGCGGCCTTGGCGTCCATCTTGCGCTGACGTTCCTTCTTGGCGAGCGCGCTCTGGTTCTTCTCCAGCATGATCTGTGTCTGCGTCTTCGCCGGGGCCTGGGCCACACCCATGAAGAACCCGATGACGATCAGTACCACAACCGACACGGTGACGACCATGCGCATCGCCTCCGCGGTACGGGAGCTGCGGGATGCGACGACCGGCGCGTCTTGCGGCGAGGGCAGGGGCGCAGCCTGAGAGTACGGCTGAGTGAACTCGACGTTGTTGAGGTGCGTCCCATACACACCACGTGCCCGCGCGCTGCCGACCCGTCGCGGAGCCGAACGTTGCGCCACCGTGCGGCGGGGAGCCGACTTGTCGCGCTTGGACTTGATCCATTCCGCGACCGGATTCTCCACCATCCACCATGACACCGCGGTCATCACGAGGCTCAGCAGCAACGTGAGCGCCTGGACCACCCACAATCCGCTGCCACGGTAACCGGGAAGCATGAGCTGCAGCAGCAGGTACAACGGCCAATGCCACAGGTACATGCCATACGAGTATTTGCCCAGCAGCGCGAGCGGACGCCAGCCGAACAGGCCGATCATCCATGAATCCTTGGAAATGCTGCCGCCGATCAGCACTACGGTGAGCACAGAGGCCAGAATCAGACCGCCGCGGAACGCTGACGCATCCTGCCCGACGCGCGGCATCATCATGATCAACACGACCAGTGCGCCAGTGGCCAGCCAGGGCATAACCATGGTGAACAGGCGGCGCGGCTCGGCGTCAGACTCCTCGCTGTGCCGCACGACGAACGCCAGCGCGACACCCAACAGCATGCCAAAACAGTGCGTGTCCGTGCCGAAATACACGCGTGTGGGGTCGGCGGACGGGTTGTACAGCACCCACATGCCACACGCGGACAGCGCGGCGAGCAGCACCGGCACCAACGCCTGCACGAACGTGGAGCCGATTCTGTGCAGCATGGCCGTCAAAAGCGGCAGCACCAGCGTCGCTTGGGCCAGCAGCGCCACGAACCATAAGTGCCGCAGCAATTGCGGCGACGTCGCCGCGAAATAGCTGTCTCCGGAGAAGATCTCCCCCCAATTCGACGTGAATGTCAGCGCGGAGACGCTTTTGCCCGGCACACCCACCAGAATGTCATGGTTGACGAACAGGCCGAGCGACACCGAGCCGGCGATCATGAACGCCATCGCCGGCCACAGTCGAGACAACCTGCGCAGATAAAAAATGCCAAGACGCAGTCTGCCGGTACGGTCGATCTCACGAAGGACGCTCAGGGCGAGCAGGAAGCCGGATACGGTGAAGAACACGTCCACGCCAATGAAACCGCCGGGCAGCGAGCGTTGCGACAGGTGATACCAGATGATGCCGATCAGGGCGAATCCCTTGATGCCGTCCAGGCTCTCATAGCGGTCATTGCGCATGCTGATACTCCTTACACGACTTCCCGTTCCGTCGAGGTTATGCTAGAGCATCCCCCTCCCAAAAAAACATTTTGGAATCACAAAGTGTTCGTCAAGGACTCGTGGCGGATTCATACAGGTCGCCGCGGTCATCTGCATGGCGTATGCTGTCCCTCTGTCCTATTCATTGACGATACAGGCAAAGGGGACTTATGAAGGAGCTGGAAGAGCGCATTCGGCGTGATGGAACGGTCAAGACCGGTGACGTGCTCAAGGTGGACGCGTTCTTGAACCATCAGTGCGACGTGCGTCTGTTCGACCATATGGGGCAGGAGTGGGCCCGGCATTTCGCCGGCAAGACCATCACCAAGATCCTGACCATCGAGGCGTCGGGCATTGGCATCGCCTGTTGCGCCGCGCGCCACTTCGGCGATGTTCCGGTGGTGTTCGCCAAGAAGGCCCAGTCCATCAACCTCGACGGCGACCAGTACACCACCACGGTGTACTCGTTCACCAAGCGCAAGGAGTTTCCCGTCATCGTGTCCAAGAAATATTTGGACGCCGACGACCACGTGCTGCTCATCGATGATTTCCTGGCGAACGGCAAGGCGTTGCACGGTCTCATCGAGCTGTGCCATGCGGCGGGGGCGAGTGTCGAGGGAATCGGCATCGCGGTCGAGAAGGGGTTCCAGGGCGGCGGTGACGAACTGCGCGCGCAGGGCTATGACGTGGATTCGCTGGCCATCGTCGAGTCCATGAATCCCGAGACCGGCGAGATCACGTTCAGGGACTGAGTCCGGAACAGCAGAGAGCAACGGTAGAGCAGAGGAGAAAAAAGGAAACCATGTCGCAGAAGAAAACGAAGAATTCCGTATCGTTCGAGGCGCTGTCCTCGCTGGACGCGCCCGTGTCGTTCTGGAAGGGCATTCCGTTCGGCCTGCAGCATGTGATGGCGATGTTCGTCGCCAATCTAGCCCCGATATTCATCGTCGCCAACGCGGCGAAGATGACGTCCGCGCAATCGGCGGCCGTGATTCAGTCGGGTCTGCTGGTGGCGGGTCTCGGCACCTGCCTGCAGTTGTATGGCGCGTGGCTGATCGGCTCGCGGCTGCCGATGGTGACGGGCATCTCGTTCACCTATGTGGCCGCCGCGGCCGCGATCTGCGCCGACAAGGGTTACGGAGCCGTGGTCGGCGCGGTGATCGTCGGCGGTCTGCTTGAGCTGGTGCTGGGCCTGACCGCCCGGTACTGGCGCCGTTTCGTGCCTCCGATCGTCTCCGCCATCGTGGTGACGTCCATCGGCTTCTCGCTGCTGACCGTGGGCGCCACGAGTTTCGGCGGCGGTGACGCGTCCGCCGCGGACTTCGGATCCTGGCAGAACCTGACGCTGGGTCTCATTTCGCTGGTCGCCTGTCTGGCGTTCCAATTGCTGATGAAGGGCACCGCCAAACAGCTGTCCGTGCTGTTCGGCCTGGTGGTCGGCTATGTGGTGGCGATTTGCATGGGCAAGGTCGATTTTTCCGGGTTCCAGGAGCTTTCCGTCGTTTCGCTGCCGCAGTTCATGCCGTTCAAGCCCGAGTTCGATTGGGGCGCGATCATCTCCATCGGACTGCTGTACGTGGTCTCGTCCGTCGAGGTTCTGGGAGACACCGCCGCACTGACCAAGGTGGGTCTGAACCGTACGCCGACCGAGCGTGAGACGGCCGGAGCGATCGCCGGCGACGGCCTGATCTCCTCGGTCTCCGGACTGTTCGGATGCCTGCCGCTGACCAGTTTCGCCCAGAACATCGGACTGGTGGCGATGACGAAGGTCGTCAACCGCAAGGTGATCCTGTCCGGCGGACTGATCCTGATTCTGGCGAGCTTCGTGCCTGCCGTGGCGGAGGCGTTCAACTCGCTGCCGCAAGCGGTGCTCGGCGGCTGCACGATCATGATGTTCGGCAACATCATTCTTTCCGGATTCCAGATGATCGCCGAAGCCGGCTTCACCCAGCGCAACATCACCATCGCCGCGTTGAGCCTGACCATCGGCATCGGCTTCACGCAGGTGAGCGACATCTTCGCGCAGTTCCCGGCCCTGTTCCGCCAGATCTTTGCCTCGAACTGCATCGCCGTGGCTTTCGTGGTGGCCGTGATCCTCAACGCTGTGCTGCCCGGCGAAGAACGATTCCTCTCCGCCCCCGCCAAGAACGAGGACTAAAAAATCTAAGCTGCAGAGCATCTGCCATCTCCAGTCGCGAAGCGACTGGAGATGGTCATTGGCAATCAAATCACGACCTCGCCGAAATAATCCGCGTCATGCACCCTGCCGGCTGATTCCGCCCTTGTGACCGGTCGCCTTGAACGGTTTGGCGGATCTTCCCCTCACCGGGCGAAAACCGGCCCGATCTTTCGGCGGGTTTGCCTCCGGGTCGTCATGACGGTGCCTGCCGGCCCGCCCGACCTCATCCTGCGGCGTGCGGATCCCTTTGGCCTGCAATGCGCGCAGCCACTTGTCTTTGTTGTTCGTCATCTCTCGTCCTTCGTCATCTCTCGTCCTTCGCCATCGCGTCACTCAACCGTGACGGATCTGGCGAGATGGCGCGGCTTGTCCACGTCATACCCCTTGATCTCGGCCATATCCATGGCGAACAGCTGCAATGGGACCACGTCGACGAGCGGGCTCATCAACGTCGGGCATTCGGGACGCCGGACCACGACATCCACATAACGTTCATCATCCCGGTCGCCCTGTTCGGCGACGGCGATGATGAACGCGCCTCTGCTCTTGACCTCCTCGATGCCGGACCGCACCTTGGCGTGCAGCACGTCACGGCCGCGCTCGAGCGGCATGATGAACACCACCAGCTCTCCCTCATCGACCAGCGCTATCGGGCCGTGCCTGCCTGCGTGTCGAGCACCCATTGGATCTTGGCCGGCATGCCCTTGAGCGAGTCGATGATCTGATGGCATCGGATTCGCGCGGTATCGACGCCACCTGCGTGTTGCAGATCGGCAGCACCATGGATCCCTGCTCGCGCACGTGGCGCAGGGCCATCAGCGTGTCCATAATCTCTCCGGACTGCGATATCGCCACGACCAGCGTACGCAGGGGGGGGGTGGGGATGGGCGTTCACGTCGGAGGGCGCCCCGTTCGTGGCCCGGCGGGTGTGTCCGATGGCGGCCGTCGCGGGCGGCATCGGGTTACGTTCCACGCTTTCGACGAGATTGGCGAGCCTTCCGGCCTTCTTGCGCACCGCTGCATGCCCCATGCCCGAAGCGACGAGCGCCACTCCCGCAGAGTCGTACCCGCGGTATTCCAGGCGTTGCAATCCCTGAAGACACACCTGAGGGGGCTTGCCGCACGCGGCCGAAACATTACCTGCATATCCGACGATTCCGCACATGGTCTCACAGCTTAGCCCAGACGCCACCAAGCCGCCAACATCGCAATCCGCCATGTAGGACAAGTACGAATAATAAATCATCTCAAGCTGTTCAGCATTCCGGGCATACACCGGCACGGCATTGTCATATATGAGATCGCTTCCATAACCCGACTTTGCTGAAATATCCTCGATGCGCCGTTCCACATCGTCATATCGGCGAAGCGCATCATTCAATCGTTCTACAGGGAAAGAATCAATATATCGCGTTGGATGACGCAGAGCGGAGCATCATCAATGATGTATGTACGGCTCTGAGAGGGCAAACCGGGAACCAGCTTAGTGCGCGTACCCACAGTGAATCACCGTGGCTCAACGCTCGAAATGGTATGCCCAATACTGCCCCGTGCAATGCAATCATCAGCAAAGATTCCATATCGGCCTATTACCGATTGAATCCCATCATTACAGCTTAGCGATGGAATGATCAGCCGACTTCGGCAGCGACGGTAGAAAGATAACGATTCGCCGGGTGCCGTATCATCGTAGGCATCGACGCAATCGCAGATTCGTGATGACCGGAGGAACGCTTATGGAAAACAGGGGCAGCCGTCCGTTCGGCTACTGGGATTCGAGTTACCGAGCCAAACTGCGCAGGACATGGATCGCGTTGCCCTTCTGCATCGTCGCGGCCGTCGCCATGCCGATATTCACCGCTGTCAAATACGGTGACGTGGTATCGGGACTCGCATTTTCCGTTGTGCTCGCCATCGTCTGGGCATGTCAGCTGATATACGCCAAGAGCAAGGCGAAGGCGGAGGCGGAAACCAGAACCGCCGTGCCCCGATACGATGACAATGAGCTGCCCCGGTGAGTCCCGATCCGGCTGTCAGGCGCGCCGTTTATAGGGGCTTATGCGGTTGGCATCAGTCGCTTATGATGGGAAACGTCAGTCGAATCGAACGATGATGGGAGCATGACATGGCCAAGGCGCTGATTGTGGTGGATGTGCAGCCGACATTCTGCGAAGGCGGCGAGCTGGGGGTCGAAGGCGGCAACGCGGTCGCCGGGAGGATCGCCGACTATGTGAACGCGCATCGCGGCGAGTATGCGTATACCGCTACCACGCAGGATTGGCATATCGAGCCGGGCGCACACTGGTCGGGCAATCCGGATTTCGTGGATACGTGGCCCAAGCATGGCGCGGCGGGCACGCCGAACGCCGAGCTTCATCCGGCCATCGCGGCTCTGGGCATCGCCCATCATTTCAAGAAGGGCCAGTATTCGGCGGCATACTCCGGTTTTGAAGGCATCGAAGACAATACCGACCGTATCCAGACGCGCGAGGAGGTCACGGCCGAACAGTCCGCCGGCAAGACGCTGGCCAATGCGCTGAAGGCCGCAGGCGTCACGCAGGTGGATGTGGTGGGCATCGCCGAATCGCATTGCGTCAAGGACACCGCGCTTGACGCGAAACGTCTCGGCTTCGATGTCACCGTGTTCGAGGATCTGACCGTTCCGGTCAGCGAGGAGTTGGGTGTCGCGGCCCGCAAACAGATGGCCGACGCCGGCATCATATTGGCGGAGGCTCGCTGAGCTTTCGTCGTGTGGCCTCCCGGTATGAAAGGGAGGCCACACGACGGGGCGCATGTTAAAGGCAAGTCGGTGTTGTGGTATCACCGGATCAATCGTGCGGTCGTGTTTCCTTGAGCGCGGATTTGACGGCCCATTTGGTCAGCGCGTATTGCGCGTAGATGCTCGCCGCGACGATGACGGCCGAGACGGCCACACCGATGATGTTGACCGCGGTGTCGCCCTTGCCGAGTCGTTTCAGTGGGCAATGCGCGGCCTTGCCGCAGCCCTCGGATTGGCACACCAGCTCGTCCGTCGCCGTTGTCGCCGGCGCCGTCCGGTATGTGTTCGTTGTAATCACTCATGATGTTCCCGATCTTGATTTCTCAGAGCAAGTGCAACGTCTGCGAATGGTGGACCTCGTAGGGCGTCCTGAAGCCATGGCGCTTGCGCGGCCTGTGGTTGATCGCATCATACACCTCACGGACCCGTTCGTCGCTGACCGCGTCGAAGTCGGTGCCCTTGGGGAAGTACTCGCGGACCAGGCCGTTGGTGTTCTCGTTGGTGCCACGCTGCCAGGGATGGTGCGGCAGCGCGAAGTAGAAGACCGCGCCGGTCGCCTCCTCGACCCTCGCGAAGTCGGCGAACTCCTTGCCCCGGTCCAACGTCACCGTGCGGCTCTCGGGACGCCCCGCCAGCGCGGCCGTCTCCACGTCGGCGACGTCGCGCTTGGTGTGGGTGGCGGCGCGGCCGCCGACGAGCAGGCCGCTCATGCGGTCCACGAGCGTGACCAGGCACGCGCCGGACCCCCTGCCGACCACGGTGTCGCCCTCCCAGTCGCCCAGGCGCGCGCAGCTCGACCTCGGCCGCACGTTCCGATATGGGCCTGGTCCCGGGGATCCTGCCGCGTCTCTCCTCGGGCCCGCCCCTCCGGTGCCGCCGCTTGCCCCTGTGGCGCAGGCGCGCCCTGATGCCCCGTTTGGTGCGCTCCAGCTCGGGCGGGTCGAGCCTGCCGTCGTTGACGGCCCGGTAGATGGTCGACACGGACACCGACAGGTCCGGACGTTCGACCCCGATCCTGCCGGCGATCTGCTCGGGCGACCAGCGCTCCCGCACGATCAGCCGCGTGACGAGCCCGGCGAGCCCCGCGTCGTCGAGGATCCTGGGACGTACGCAGGAGAGCCTGCGCGCCTCGCAGGAGCGTCGCGCGGCCGATGCCCGGTAGCAGCGTCCCGCGCCGACCCGGAACGAGTTCCTGCGCATCTCCCTGCTGATGGCCGACCGGTCCCTGCCCGTCGCCCTTGCGATGTCGGCCTGGCTCCTGCCCTCGTGCCGCATCAGCATGATCTCCTCGCGCTCCGCCAGTGTAAGATGTGCGTACCGGCCCATGCGTCCTCCGATGCCTGGTTGTCTGTCGCAAGCACCATCGTATCGGGGACCCATGGGCCCTTACCGTTTCCGGCCGTTGCACTTGAAATGAAAATTCAAGAGGCGAAACCGATGCCCGCTGACTTGTTATTGGAGTAGAAGCTGCTCCGGCTGGGCCAATTGCCATTAACCGCGCCAGTACCCGTAAACTCCATGTCGCCGAGCGCTCCGCCGCCTGCCCAGCAAGCGGAAGTATTGTTGGTGCAACCACGGCTTGGCTTAAGCGTGCGTCCGTTCGGGAGAACAATGTCAGTGAACGTCTTCGTCTCAAGGTCAAAGATCAACTCTGACCCTTCAGGAGCGTTGGGGGCAACGACAACGGTGGCGTTCGCCTCATAGGGAACGCTATCGGTGCCGTTGGCCAGTGCAACGCTTGGAACAAGGGCAAAAGCAACGGACGCGACTGCCACCGCGAGCGTTGAAGCAATCTTTTTCATATAGCTCATAATTCCCTCCTTGGAATCGATCAACGCTACAAGATAATTGTAGCTCCCCTACCGGTTGCTTGACAAACGCTGTGGGCAAATTGGCCGTACAAGCAAAACGCAACTGATTGTGATACAGGGGGCCGGTGCCCGAAGGCACCGGCCCCTTAGGGAGAGCCAAGCAGCTATCTCCTAGCGTTGAACCAGTCGGTCAGCGCTGCCCAGACGAGGACTCCCACGTAGGTAATCCAAGCCAGCACAGGCGTGAGCTGACCAGCCAACGACACCGTGGCGGCCACGACCACCACAGGGAACAGCAAACCGCGACGCGGCTTCTTCCGATTAGAACCCATAACGAGTTCCTTTCTGTGTTTACCTCATAGATGACGGCTCGCGCCGTCGCCCGATCGTCCGCTTCCACACGGATTCAGGGGCCACTGACCATGATGGCCAAACAGACATTTAGAAATCGAAGAAACCACGAAACTTAAAACGTTGGAAAATCAACGTTTTAAGGAAATAACCGGATTCGTGGCATAATGAAGGAGGTGGCAAGGCTCTTCCACCCGCAAGGCAATATATGGGTGCGCAACATAGACTTCAGCCAAGCGGTGCCGAACCACCGGGGCTTCTGTACCCCACCTCATAGACGTTTGGGCCGGTGCCTTCGGGCACCGGCCCTTTCGCTATCACATGAACCCTCTCAATGACACCGGTATGATAGGGGGCATGGAAGGCACGCCGGCGTACAACTACACCTTTGCCGAGGCAGTCAGGATAGCCAACTGTTCGGAAAGCACATTACGGCGGAAACTCAAAGCCGAGGGACGGAAACTTGGAGCCACCTACAACGGCAGGAGCTGGCAGATACCGGTGACTACCCTCGAGGCGCTTGGAGTGCTTGACACCGTGCAGACGCCCCGGATGACACCGAGGTGACACCCATCGATGACAGCCAGAGGATGGCCGATCTGAAACGTGAGCTGGCGGTCTACAAGGAGCGCGCCAGCCAACAGGAGAAGCGCATAGCCGACCTACAGGCCCAGTTGGAAACTACCAACACCGCCATGCGCCTGTTCAGGCCAGCAGACCCACCCAGCCTGAACAGTCACGCGGACTGTTCGCCCGCCTGTTCGGACGCTGATCAGAACGTTGAGGAGCGCGCGGCAATCGAGCGTATCGTCGCAGCATCGTGACCAGAGCATCCTGCCAAGGCGCAGCGAACGTGCAGCGCGTACCGGTCTCTGTCCGACGGGCGCAGGATGATGCCGAACCGGTCGATCGGATTCGAGCAGTGATGACAGGCCACACCGTCAAGCTCGCCCGCGTCGAGGACGCATCGTTCAGCCACACCATCCTCGCTCCAGCAGTAGGAGACCTCCGCGTGGCCGCCCCCCACCCTTATCCGTCATCATCTTCCTCATTCGAACAACGGCACGTCCTCTGCGATGTTGTCCGTTGAACCCGGCACGTAACCAGCGGCTCCCACGAAACTGTGTCCACCATGTGCATCGAGGAATGCCCTCGTGTCCTCGTCAAGCGACGGAGGCTCCTCCGAGGGCACCGACAGATTGGGAGCCGGGGTCTTCCCACCTGTCTGAGCGATTTCCTCGCCTCGTCGGCGACCACAGAGGCGGACAGCTCCACGCGCGGCCCGTCCTTCGACTCCGGACACCGGTCGATGTCGAACTCGAATTCGAATCCGACAAGGGAAGCTCGGCCACGCCCTGGCTTCTTCTTCAGATACTTGCGGTGCACCTTGAAGTTCAGCAAAGACCCCAGCTCTTCCTCAATCGGCTTAAGAACTTTTTCGTTGAGCTTACTAATCCGATACGATTCCGGTACGTCGAGTAGGCGGCGGAAGTCCTCAAGGCTGACCTTCCACACGCCGGTCTTGCGGTACTGCTTGAGCCTCCTGTAGCACTCCTTAGCGTAGCTGGAGCGCAAGGCTGTGAACTCGGCCAGTTCGAAGCGAGTGAACTGCGAGGTGAGGTCGTTGAGCAGGAACGAGAAGCGCGAGTTCACTGCCGCCAGCAGCGTGAAGTTGTCCGGGTCTGTCTCGAAGGCGGCGAACAGGGGGAACTGGATTGTCTTGCGTCCGTCCTTGAACATGAAATTCAGTGCCAGCAGACGGCTGTTCACTTGGATGATCCGATCCTCCAGCTCGGCATTGGTCAGGTTCTTCTGGAGGCCGGACAGTCGTCGTAGCTCTTCGAACGCGACCACCACCTCGTCTGTGCCCTTGTCGCGCACGCGCGACGCGATGGCCATCAGCAAATCAAGATCAAGTGCGGTGAACTTGCGCAGCGCCTGCGCGTTGAACTGATTCGAGTACTTCACGATCTCATCGGACATGCTCACGCCCTACCATAAAAGGCCCCTGAAATTATTTTAGAGGTACTTTCCCCCAAAGGGGCCCTTAATCCCTGATGGCTCTCCCCAAAAGGGTCCTTAATAATTACGGCATATGACGTGAGATGGCGTCTCTCCCCTATCCCATGTCAGCCAGGCAACCCGAAATACGTTCGACGACCTCACGGGTCGACATTCCCGAGAAATCGAATCTATCATCCCGGTCAAGATCCTCGCCCATATTTCATCACGTACCCTGTTCGCAATCGATGCGACCCTGAACTTCCTCATAACCCCATTGTAACTACAACGTCGTCACAAGGCACGCAAAAAGATCAATCTTGGTCTAACAGAGCCAAAAAACTCCTGAACACCAAACATAATCCCCCGATGGATATTCTTGATTGTGCAAATCGTCTCAAACGCGCTGGAGCAAATGGATTTGCAAACAACCTCGTACTGCACCAATGAAAACAACAGTCTTATGCGCATCCCGACCGCGTGAATTTTCAATGAATTGACGGAGGACGTGGGCGCGGGAGGCTTCGGCAGACAGCCGGCCGCGGGACAATGGTGTCAAGGAGGACCGCCATGGTTGACGACTACACCGCGAAGATGACCGAGCTGATCGAGCTGATGCGCATGATCGGCAACGATACGCAGCAGTGCGAGGTCAAGGAGTGCAAACGCAAGATCTCCTCGACCATCACCGATACGCTGTCTGCGTTCTCCAACGGCTCCGGAGGTTGGATCATACTGGGGCTCTCCGAGAAGAACGGATTCACGCCGGTCGAAGGGTTCGACGCGCGGGCCATGCAGGAGGCGCTGAGCCAGGCCTGCGAGAAAATGACGCCGGTGGTGCGTCCGGTAATCGTCACGTGCCCGTTCGAAGGGGCGAACCTGGTGTTCGCTCGCATCGAAGAGATGCTGCCGCGAGACAAGCCCTGCTTCACCACGGCCCTGGGGCCTCATGGCGGATCGTTCATCCGCACCGGCGACGGCGATCGCCGCATGACCTCGTATGAAGTCGACCGTCTTATCGAGGAGCATCTGCAACCCACCTATGACCTGGACATCGTGCCCGGTGCCACGGCCGACGATCTCGATCCCACGCTGATCGCCGGCCTGCTCGCGCGAGTACGGCAGCAGCATCCGCGTGTGTTCGCCGACCGTGACGCCACCGACACGCTGCTGGACCTGCAGGCCCTGCGTCACGACGATTCCGACGACGCGCAGATCGGCGGCGTGTTGCGGCCGACGCTGGCCGGGTTGCTGGCGTTGGGCAGATATCCGCAGAAGTTCTTCCCGCGGCTGTGCATCTCGATCGCGGTGTTCCCCGGCACGAGCCGTGATGAAGTGTTCCGCGGCGATGACCGCCTGGTCGCATCGAATACGGTGGTCGGTTCGATCCCGGTGATGATCGGCGATGCGGTCGAATCGCTCATGCGCTGGATCGGAGCCAAGAAGCCTGATTATCCACCGATCGTGTTGCGCGAGGCCCTTGCGAACGCGCTCACCCACCGCGATTATTCGCCGGACGCGCGAGGCACGCAGGTCCATGTCAACGTGTTCACCGATCGCATCGAAATCACCAATCCGGGCGGCTTGTATGGCATGGTGACGCATGACGTGCTGGCGGGGCCGCATCCGGTGACAGGCGTGCCGTTCGTCTCCACGCGCAACCAGTTCCTGTTCACACTGCTTGAATCGACGCCGTATCCCGATGGCGGGTTCGTGAACCCGGAGGGCGGAGACGGCTATCAGCGGATTGCCGCCGCGCTGCGCGACGCAGGCATCGAGCCGGCGACCACGCGCAACGACATCAATACGTTCACGATGACGATCACCAAGCAACGCACGATGGAGAACAGCTCGCCGGGCGATGTGATGCGATCCATCATGACCGTCCTGGAGCGTCATTCGGCGATGAGCGTCAAGGAGATCATGCGCGAGCTGAAGCTCACGCCCTTGGCCGCCACATCGGGTATGCACGAGCTGATGCGCGAGGGCCGTGTCGCCCGCGTCAAATTCGCCGACGACCCCGTGCAGCGCTATCGGCTAAAGAGCTGATACCGTCTCCGCCCCGCCGGCGGGAGCGATACTATACTTCGGCCATTTGTGTGGTGGCCGGGGCGGCCAAGGTGGGTCGCGAGCGGCGGAAGCGGCCGGCGGCCAAGCCGATGCAGATGAACATCATGCCGAACAGCGCGACCAATCCCAGGGAGCCGGCCCAACCGGCGACGCTGACCCCGGTATCGGCCGCCGTGCCGAAGCCGAGCGCGTTGTCGATCGCGGTGCAGTACCACCAGCCGGGCAGGAACCTGGCTATGACCATCATCGCACCGGGCATTATTTCAATCGGCAGCGCAACGCCCGACGTGAACATGATAAGCAGGCCGAAGACGTTGGCGAACCCGTTGGCGGCCGTCTCCGAGAACCCGAATTCGCTGAGCATGAACCCGCAGGCGACTGTCATCAGCGCGTACACGCAGGTCGCGCCGAACGTCATCAGCACTCCCCCGACGCTCAGCCTCAGCGGATTGAGACCCGCCGCCACCATCAGGCCAACCGACAACACCAGATAGCCAACGCATACGGCGAGCGCGAATCCGCTCAACGTCAGCATTCGTTGGAGTCCCATCGTCGCCATGCGCTGCGGCGACGAGGTGAGACGCCGCCGCACCTCGCCGGTGGTGAATGCGCTCAGGATCATCGACCCGCAGATGGTCATCGCCAGGAACAGCGGATACAGCGCGGTCTTCATGATGCTGCCGAATCCGCTGGCGACAGTACCCGAAGCGCTCGCCGTCGCCTCGGTCGAGGTGTCGACCACGGCGACGTCATGGTTCACGTCTTTGTCGCTTGCCGTTTCGGCGGCCTTTCTGGCGGCTCGGGCCAGATCACCGGTATCGGGCTTTTCTACTTGCCCTTCCGGCAACGATTCCAATATGTCCCGGTACGCGCTCGCATCATCCGGGCCTCCGGCTTGCGCTAACGACTTGAAGCTCTCCGGCATATCCGGACCGGCCATGCCGGCGAGCGCCGTCTCGTCGACCGTCGTTTGCGCGCCGATCAACGCGGTGCGGGTGAGCGAGAGAAACCCGCCGACGTTCATGCGCACCATGGAGCCTGCGCCGGACGTGTAGCTGGTGACCGTGTCCACGTTCGGCGGGTCTCCTCCATCGGCCACGGAACCGGCGAGGCCATCGGCGAACCCGTCCGGAATGATGACGATCAGGTCCACCCAGTTCGAGGCGACGGCCTGTTGCAGCGTTT
>ENA-OVFS01000060-OVFS01000060.1-human-gut-metagenome-genome-assembly--contig:-NODE-60-length-134387-cov-7.943446_pt1 | contig 134387 bp, 122 predicted proteins | sample MGYA00237763_ERZ505405 | MGnify/ENA primary metagenome ERZ505405 (study PRJEB26158, sample SAMN06016401) | human gut metagenome | biome: human gut; feature: ankylosing spondylitis patient; material... | reverse complement strand
ATGTGTTAGGCACGCCGCCAGCGTTCATCCTGAGCCAGGATCAAACTCTCATGTTTAAGTTTTGACCTGTCCAAGTAAAACTTGGCATAGACAAAATTTTAATTAACTTTGTCATTAGAAGTTGTTTTACAACTTCGCGTCTGAATTTCATTAAGAAATCCGATTTACCTCGCGTGTTCTTATCTGCATGTGTTAGATAAGAACTTTGAAAATTTATTTTAGAATTTTCAGGGTTGTTTTACTGTTCAATTATCAAGGTTCCAGGTCTTTATCTGACCTTTTTTGCACTGACATTTCTTTATCAGTGTTACTGACTTGCTGTTTGCGTCAGCGATATATATCTTATCACTTTTGCTTTAGCTTGTCAAGAACTTTTTTATTTTATTTTTTGAAGTCTTTCAAAAAATAAAACCTTGGAAATCTTTTTGATTTCCTGCTTTCGCACCAATAAGAAACTCTTTGCTTTCACATTTTGTTTCTTATCGCTTTTTGCGACAGCGATATGTATTTTACAACATCTTTTGGATATTGTCAAGAACTTTTTTTCATTTAATTTCATCATTTTCAAACGAAACCAAATTACTTTTCGTTGCGCAATCTCTCAATCGCAACAACAGATAAAATCTTATCACATATTCAGCACCATGTCAAGAACTTTTTTTCATTATGAAAATTAAATTCTTTTGAATTGTTCCAACCAAATATGCTATATACTAAATCTTCGCTATTGCACAAGCTCTCACTTTCCAGCCGTCTTTGTGCGACAGCGAAAACTATACTATCACACTGAGATATCAATGTCAAGGATTATTCTTATTTTTTTACAATCACCTTTTTCTTTTTCACTTTGCAAAAAAATATCGTAACAATTCAGTTTTCCATCTCTTACATTCGTAAGCTGTCAGCCGCTGCAATGCAGCTTTCGTTTACCTCATTTCATAAATGAATGGCTATTATATAATAAAAAGATAATCAGCAATACAATGAGTTGCTCATGTATTTCTGATTATCTTTTTATGGCTGAACTGTTACCTGGTGCCAAAAATCCTATCACCTGCATCACCTAGTCCAGGACATATATATGCATCTTCGTTAAGCTCTCTGTCAAGGTGTCCAACATATATCTGCACATCAGGATGTGACCTATGCAATACTCTTACTCCCTCCGGAGCTGCTATAATACATAAAAACTTTATGTTTTTACCACCATGTTTTTTTATGAAATTAATGGCTGCTATTGCCGAACCGCCTGTTGCAAGCATAGGGTCCACCACTACTACCTGTCTTTCTCCTATAGTATCAGGAAGTTTGCAATAATATTCTTCCGGCTGATGTGTTTCTTCATTTCTGCACAGACCTATATGACCTATTTTTGCTGTTGGCACTAATGCTGTTATACCCCCGACCATTCCAAGTCCTGCACGTAATATAGGAACTACTGCAAGCTTTCTACCTGAAAGCATTGGCGTTTTACAGGTTTCTATCGGTGTCTTTACTTCAACATTCTCTGTCGGAAGGTCATTGAGTGCTTCGTAACCCATAAGCATCGCTATTTCCTCCACTAACGCTCTAAATTCGTTTGTTCCCGTTGTTTCATCCCTTAATCTCGAAATTTTATGCTGTAATAAAGGATGTTCTAAAATCTTTACATTTTCCATACTTACCTCATTTTAATAATTATATATTACTTTTTATGCTATTTTAACATCATTTAAGCGTTCCGTAAACAAATAACGCATATTATTTTATTAAATTCATACAAATATAAAAAACAATTCTTCAGGAGGCCGTTTTGAATCTAAAAATGTTTTTTATCGAAAAAAATTCATCTGACACTCAAAACACATCCTCACTATATTGCTTTATTAAAACAGGCATATATATTCTGTCAACAGTATGTATTGCCAGCATTGCCATAGCATTTGTAATGTCAGGCACACAAAAAAGCACATCAAGACAAGCCATGTCATCGACAATTTCAAAAAAGAAGCTTCCTATCTACTGTGTAGATACCGACAAACCCAAAATAGCACTCTCATTTGATGCTGCATGGGGGAATATTATATTGATGAAGGAGCAGATTTATGAAAATTGAAAATGATAAGCTCATTGTTATTCGTGAATACAAAGGACTTTATTCATCAGAAAACCTGTTAAAAAAAATAATACATTTCGAACTTGAATCTTATAGAGATTGTAAACTTTCATTAGACAAAATCCCCAATGCTGAAATCTGTAGCAGAAATACATATTTTATCCCTAAAAAATGAACCACTGACCGTGTACTTATTTAAGCATTTGCAAAACTATTATAATCTGCTATTAAATTATTATATTTGAACAATTAGCACACCACAATATATCATTATTTTCACAATTACACAAAATCAAAACAATTAGACAGGAGTGAACACAATGCCAGATAATGCAAACTGCTGCTGGGCACTATATATACGGCTCAGCCATGAGGACGGCGACAAAGCCGAAAGTCTCAGCGTCTCAAATCAAAAACTAAAACTTACTGAATATATAAAAAAACTCGATAATAACCCAATTCAAAAGTTTTATATCGATGATGGTTTTAGTGGAACCACTTTTGACAGACCCGGTTTCAAAAAACTTTTATACGATATAGAACATGGTCTAATCAAAGGAATACTTGTTAAAGACTTATCGAGACTCGGACGAAATAGTCCTAAAACAAGCTATTTTATACACGATTACTTTCCAGCACATAAAATAAGATTTATTGCCATTGATGACAATATAGATAAAAATTTTTTTGATATTGACACATCAAATGACATGATAATAGATATAAAAAATCTATTCAATGGTTTTTATCCGCGTGATATAAGCAGCAAAGTCCGTTCAACCTTCAGAGCTAAACAAAAGGCAGGACATTTTATCGGTGCATTTGCGTGTTATGGATACAAAAAATCCCTAACCGACCACAATAAACTTATTATCGATCCTGTTGCTGCCGATATCGTAAAAAAAATCTTTTCCATGTATCTTTCCGGAAAAGGTCAAAATACAATAGCTAAAATCCTTAATTCAGACAATATCCCCTGCCCTTCCGAATATAAAAAAATGCAGGGACTTAATTATAAAAATTCAAACAGATTAACTTCCACTACCTACTGGACATACAGCAGCATAAGAAGTATCTTAAAAAACGAAATATACACTGGCTGTATGGTTCAGAACAAATCTTTCCGTATGATGTGCAGTAAGTCAGCTTCACCACTTCCACACGAAAAATGGATAATAGTACCTGATACACACGAAGCGATAATTGATAAAAAGACATTTGATATTGTTCAGAGTATGCTTTCAAATAATGTAAGACAAATGAAAACTTCTTCACATACACATATCCTTGCTGGTCTGTTAAAATGCGGTGACTGCGGGCGTGCCATGGTCAAGATAAAAAATAAAGATAAAATATTTTTTGTATGCGGGAGCTACAACAGATATGGTACTGATAAGTGTAGTTCTCACAAAATAAGTGAATCAACAATTTTAAATATAATATCAGATGATTTTAACAATATATTAAAGAACACTGAAAACTTTAAACAATTATTAAAAAATGAACCTGCTTATGCCATAAAAACATCTGATAATTCCGAAAACAATAACTATATCTTAAACAGGCTCAGACAACTCAATCACAAAAAAATGCAATTTTTAGAAAATCTAAACGAAAACCTTATAACGCACGATGAATTTGAAACTTTTGTCAGCCGATGTAACGAGCAGATTTATAAGCTGCAAGAGTATCTTACTCCTCATAATGCTTATCCTAAACTGTCTGCTCCCTGTAAAATTCATTCCGTCGACTCTAATACTCCACAACCGTGCAATCGCAAAACAGACAAACAAATATATCCTAAGTCACTTCCGGATATAATATATGAAATCATAAAGAAAAACAGGATAACCATACCTGACAGAATAGTCGTCACTCAGATGGTATCCTGTATATACATTTATAAAAATAATAGTTTAAAAATCATATATAACTTTGATAACGACAGTTAAAAACTTTCAATTAATAAAGCTGATATGACTTTGATGACAACAGATAAAAAAGTGTGTATAATTTTAATAACAACTATTACAAAGCTAAGTTTCTATCTGCATCCACACATATGCGGTAAACTTAGCTGTTTTCATTTCCAAGAATTATACTGATAAGTTTTTTATCAAGCATTATTGTACGATTCCATGGGTTTAATATAATTCCTGATATTTCACCAACTTCAATTGCCGATTTAAAAAGCTGTTCTATATCTGTTAAAAATGTAGATTTAACTTCATTACCGCCTTTAAGCTCTTCATCAAAGCTTGTGAACGCACTCCACCACTTTAATCCGTCTGGAGACTGTACCACACCGATATTTATTTTTTCAGATGATATATACGGCTCTACCGCAATTATAAACTGCCCGCCTTTTCTCATCTGTTTTCTTATGACTGTAAGGGTATGTGCCAGCATTTCCTGTGTGCACTCTCCCTGAAGTAGCTTTATTGCCTCCTCGATTTTTTCATTTCCTAAAAGACTTTCATCAATTTTTTTATCATCTTTCATAATAACCCTCATTTCTATGCACTTTTTTGCATAGTGTGAAAAATCTTGCATAAACGATGAACCCGTCTGCTTTGCTTTGTACTTCCACACGCTGTCAAAACTACCGCCATCAATATAAATCCAAGAATGAACTTAACCGTTTTTTTTCTCTCTCATTAATATTGCTTCTTTGTTTAATATTTTGCTGCAAAATAACATATTACGGCTCCAAATACACTTATGACCGCAAATCCTATACCTATTGATATAAGCCACACCCATGTTGGTATTGATTCATGCACTATAAAAAAATCTGACGGATCATTTGCATTGAATTTTATCTGAACTTTATCACCCTTTTTCCAGATGTCTCTTGCATAACCTATCTTAGACTCCTCCTGCACTATGTGATTTCCGTCAAAAAAAGCAAAAGTCGGATAATAATTACAACTTTCACCACTTACACTTATCCTTCTTACTTTTTCAACTGTTCCTGATGCGGCTTCCGTACAATCTACTCTCTTGCGTTCAAGTTCTCTCTTAGACCTTACCGCCAAATAAATAAGAACAATAGCTGCAACAAAAAAAGCCACCATCAATACTATTCCTGTTAATAAATCCATAACTTACCAATCCTCATTTTATTTTTCATATTTTTTTACAGTATACAACTTAGACCTTTAAAAATCAAATGAGCCTTTTGGGGTATTTTTTATGCTGCGTAAATCTCTGCTATTTCCAAAAATAATCTAAGAAAGAGCACAACCAGCGTTTTGCTCCTGGTGTCACACTATTTTACAAGCATTTTCATATAACATTAAAAATACCGATTTTCTAACATTAGACCTATACTCTAATCTTTGAAAATCGGTATTGCAAAAATAATTTTTCTAAATAATGCAGTTTTTAATCTTCAATACGCATCATAGGTGCCAGTGGCAGATATAACAGCCACGCAATAACAACACTTATTAATCCCTTTAACATAGTAAATGGAACATTGAATACTACAAGTGCCTGTAAAATGCTGTGCACTCCCGGAAAAATTGCCTGATATGCTTTCAGTATCACATCCTTTGGCATAAAATTATAATAAATGGGATATACGAAGAAATAGTTTGACACAATGCTTAAAAGCGACATAGCTACCGTTCCTGTAACCGAAGCTATCACTGCTCCTTTTTTGTCACTTTTCTTTTTATAGATAAGACCTGCCGGTATCACAAATGCACAGCCTAATATAAAATTTGAAATCTCACCGACAAACATCGTATTAGTTGCAAATGAATGAAGTACATTTTTTACAAGACATATAAACACTCCGCAAAGCGGACCATATATAAAACTTCCAAATAATGCCGGGAGATCTGATATATCAAGTTTTATAAATCCCGGCATAAACGGTACCGGTATCTCCATATACATAAGAATGACTGCAATAGCAGCAAGCATAGCCGTAAGCGTCATTTTTTTAATATTTCCTCTGTTTCCTGTTTTCTTTGAACCTTTTGTAAATTGTAATGTCTTTCCTGCTGATGCCATGTTTCCTCTTCCTTTCTTTAATACGATCAAATAAATAATAACTTTACCATATTATTATCTGATCTTTATGCAGAAAATTCTTTGAGGTGCCTGCTATTGCACTATACTGATTTTAAAATCAAAAAGCCCTGAAATACGATAATCCCAGGGCATGACATTTCAAATCATAATATAACAAAACAAGCCAAAATCTTCTCTCATCCAGACTATACTGTTGGTATCGGAGTTTCACCGATTCGGTCGATATTGATAATCGATTCGCGGACTATACCGCCAGTGGGGAATCACACCCCGCCCTGAAGAATTTTCTTTAATTTACTTTCATATGATAGCACATACTTCTATTATGTGCAAGGGTATTTTCTAGTGTACTGGCATGTTGCTATTTAGTTAAATGACACAGAATGAATTTTTCATTCTGCAAGGCGGAAGAATGAGCCGTAGCGGGCTACGGCAATTGATGACAACGCAGCAGATGAAAATTCAGGCAAGTTATTCAGCTAAATATGAATAGGTCAGCACACTAGCTTTGTTCAAAAGCTGTCTGTTTCGGAGCAGCAGTATTATTTAAACTGTGCTGGCGTCCCTCCGTGTCCATTTCATAATTTTTAGTATAGATAAGTTCGGACATTTTTACAAACTCAAATCCTTTCTCTTTTAAACTATCAATAAGTTTTGGAAGTGCCTTAGCCGTATATTTTGCTCCATTGTGGCAGAGTATTATTGAACCTTTTCCTAAGTGTTTGTGATTTAGTACGGTTGTAAGGATTGAATCAACACCATAATTTTTCCAGTCTAAGCTATCAACATCCCACTGTATCGCATGATAACCACATTTTTCTGCACTTTCAATAAGCACATCATTATAATCACCATATGGTGGTCTGAAAACTTTCATGTCATATCCGGTGAGCTTTTTTACTTTATTATGTACTTTTATTATTTCATCTTCACATTCAGCCGCAGAAATTGTTGACATTTGTTTGTGGTTTTGACTGTGGTTTCCAAGTTCGTGACCTGCCTTATAGAGTGCCTTTACATCATCAGGATAAGTATCGACCCAGCCACCGGTCATAAAGAAAGTTACATGCACATTTTTCTCCTTTAGTGTTTTTATAATTGACTGTGTGTCTTCATTCCCCCAGGGAGCGTGTTTCCTGATGTAAACTCCTAAATCTTCAAATTGACTAACCTGCTTTTTAATGCTACAATCGCAAATGTAGAAACTGCAAAACTAACCATATGTTATGTTAATCATACAAATATATTTGAGCAAGAATTATAACATTTTCTCAAATACCTAAAATTACACACTGCAGGAAAGGAGGTTATACGATGAATATCAGGAAATATTTTACCAGCAGATTTTTTATTATACTTCTCATTTTACTCCCTGCCATATGCACCGATTCACTTTTGACTAATGAATTGTCAGGTACAGTGCACTTTCAGACTATAGCTCCTTTCTTTTTACAAACAGAAAATGACATATCTGCAAATAAATTATATGCAAATGCTACATCAACAGATAATACCACCGCAAATGATGAACAGGGCGGTGTTTCTTTATCCGGAACAGATGATAATTCTCTGTATCATTATGAACTTATCTGCACGACAAACACGCTGAGCATTTCTGAAAATTTTCAATTTAATGAGCTGATAAACCGCATACGAAAACAAGGAGGAATTTTAGATTTTTCCTTTATTTTCATGCCCGTTTTTATATTATCTGCATTATATCCTGTCTGTTCTGAATACATTTCTTTACATTTTCCAAAAACAACCGAAATCGTAACCTGTTATCTTCATAGATCCGACGGCAAAAAAAAGAATGGCTTAATACAATAGTTTTCTATGTGATTATGATGTTAATATCAAAACAATACACTACAATTAACCAAGTTGAAATCAATGGTTGATTCTTGACTTAAAGTCCAAAAGACAGATATTATTTTTTAATTAATGCATCATATAAAATCACTATACTTTCTTTTTTTAGGAGGATTTTTAATTTATGAACCTTTCAAATATAATGGGATTACTAGGCGGTCTTGCTCTATTCCTTTATGGAATGCAGATGATGAGCAATGGCCTTGAACAGACTGCAAGAAATCAGATGAGAGATATTCTCAAAAAAATAACTTCAAACAGGATAACCGGTGTTCTTACCGGTGCACTTATCACGGCTGTCATTCAGTCTTCTTCCGCAACTACGGTTATGGTTGTCGGTTTTGTTAATTCAGGAATAATGAATCTTGAACAGGCAACCTGGATAATAATGGGAGCAAATATCGGAACTACAATCACAGGACAGCTCATTGCACTTGATGTCGGTGCCATTGCCCCGCTTTTTGCATTTATAGGTGTAGCAGCAGTTGTATTTCAGAAAAATGAAAAACTTAAACATGTCGGTGAGATACTCGCCGGTCTTGGTGTTTTGTTCATCGGTATGAACATGATGAGTTCCGCAATGAAACCTCTTGCCAATGAGCCGCAATTTGTAAATATGCTTACAAAGGTTGAAAACCCTATTGTCGGAATACTCATGGGTATGGTATTTACTGCGATAATACAGTCTTCTTCCGCTTCGGTCGGAATACTTCAGGCACTTGCCGCAAGCGGTGTAATAGGGCTTAACAGTGCTGCATTTATCCTTTTTGGTCAGAATATCGGTACATGTATAACTGCACTTCTCGCATCTATCGGAACTACAACAAATGCAAAAAGGACAACTCTTATACATATCATTTTTAATGTATTCGGTACTATCGTGTTCACTATATTATGCCTGATAACACCTCTTATCAGCATTATGCAGCATATTACACCGGCATCTGTTCCATCGCAGATAGCCAATCTTCACACATTGTTTAATATCGTCACAACACTGCTTTTGCTTCCTATCGGCAGTTTTCTTCCAAAAGCCGCTTCTCTTATACTGCGTGACCGCAAAGATGAAGCCCGCACCAAAAACGGCATGTTTGTAAAATATCTTTTAGATCCAAAGAATGTGCATACAGAAACAACCATGATTTCTGTTATATGCATCGAGGGAATACGAAACGAGCTTTCAAGAATGACGGCAATGGCAAAGGAAAATGTGCACGACTCTTTTGATGTATTTGAGCATTGTGATGAAGAAAAATTTAAAGAAGTTGAAAGCCGCGAAGAATATGTGGATTTTCTCAACAAGGAAATATCGAGTTATATAACTAATGCAATTACACATGAAGCAACAAAAGCCGGCAGCCAGATATTCAACTCATTTTATACGGTCACAAGCAATATAGAACGAATAAGTGACCATGCTGTCAATATTGCCGGATATTACAAGATGATACATGAAAAGAATATTATTTTTTCTGACAACGCCAATCTTGAGATAGCTGAAATAAAAGATACCTGCGACCAGACTATGGATATGCTTCTTGAAAAACCTGAAAATATTGTGAAATGGCATGAAAATGTGACCTGTATGGAACAAAAAATAGATGATATGACCGAACATTTCCGTAACAATATGTATAAACGTATTCAGGATGGAAAATGCTCTGACGAAGGCAGCATACTCTTTTCAGAAATGCTTACTGATTTTGAGAGGATAGGCGACCATGCACTCAATATTTCAAATGAGATACTAAAGATAACAATGAAAGAAATCGTGTAAAACCGCCAAAATGTTTTAATTTAATATTTAACATAAAAAAGCACAAAACCAGCGTTTTGCTCCTGGCATTACACTGCTTTACGAGCATTTGCCTATACAATAAAAACAATCCCGGAAAATCTTCTCTTTTGATTTTCCGGGATTTTAACTTAATTATTTTAATCTGCAAATATTTGAACTCCTGTCTGCTGCCCGATTATAACACTATCAGCTACTATCGCATCATATCAGAAAGTGCTTCATCAATAATGTTAAATTTTATACAGACTATTTCTTATACATAATCATACCAGAAACCTTTGGTGCAGCAATATTTCTTAAATCAGCTTTTTTAATCTTGACATTCTTTTTTGCAATAGTATATTTAACATACTTTTTACCACCACTCTTAAGTGTTATCTTTTTATTTTTTACTGTATATGAACAAATTGTTTTTCCATCCAGTGTCTTTACCTGAATATTAATCTTTTTTATCTTTATTGCCATATACTGTGTATTATTTAATATATTTGCCTGTAATACAATATTTCCTTTTTTCCAAATGTTATTTTATTTTTATATTATAGAAATACACATCGTCCATATCTTTTACTTCACATTCATACCCGGATTTTTTTATGACTTTTTTCCAAAATTTAACCGAGCCTTTATTTGCTTTTAATGCACACACGGAGCATATGCCTTTATTTATACTCCATACAGCTTCTATCAATTCTTCTGCTATGTGCTGTTTTCTATATGCTTTTAAGATAAATAATTCCTCAATATAAAAATCTGCTTCATCAGGTTCTCTTTCCCTGTCCGGTACTAAAAACACAATAAGTCCTGCAATTTTCCCTTTTACTTTAATTATAAACGGCTGTTTTTCCGACATTTCAAAATATTCTGAAACTTTATCCGGTATAAAAAGTGCATCCTCTGTCATACATTCTCCCATCCATTCGGCATATGATGACATTTCGTATATATATAGGTTAAATAATCTTTCAAATACTCTCCTATTTTCACTTGCTTCTGACAGATAAAATCTTTTGCTTGAAATAGCTGCTGACCGTTCTTCAGCGTCTATACCACATATTTTCTTTATAAATTCCTGATGTTTTTTTGTCGGCTCGCTAAAAATAAAATTTCTTATATCACCAGTGTCCCTTATCGCCAGTTTTCCGGCATATTCCATACCAACATGGTCGCACCACCTTTTATATCCGATTTCAAAAGGCTCAACCGCATAACCTTCATCATAACCATGAGATACCATTATGGCACTTTTTATCTTTATACCACTTTCTTTTCTCCTGCCATCAAAATAATCCTCATTTTCAAATGCAAAATCCATGAGTTCTTTTACCGCATCACTGCAATAAAATGAATGAATTGGAGTGGCTATTATGACAACATCATATTTTTTTATCTCTTCAGCTACAAAATCAACTTCTTCTTCATACAGATTAAATAAATCGTATTTTATTTTCATGTCCTTTAAATATGCTGCTGCATTATCACACATAATAGCCGTATTTCCATTTGGATTTTCACTTCCCGATAATATACAAACTTTCATAACTTTACCTATGCCTTTATAAAAGATAATATTCCATCTACAAAACCAAGACCAAGTTTATACAGACAATAAAGAAGAACTATCGCCAGTATCCATACTAAAACCTTATAGATAAGGTATCCTCTTGCAAAGTCTTTTCTCTCTTCAGATGTTTTTTTACTAAATGCAAGTACGAGAACATATATGAAACCGATTATGGGAATATTCATGTAACAGATAGTCTGAAACCATCCTCCTGCTCTTCCTATCTTTTCAATCCTTTCATTTTTCTTCTGTTCTTTTATCTCCGGAGAAATCTCAGGCTTTTTTTCTTTTTCTACAGCATTCTTAATTTTCCTGTCATTTAACGCTTTAATTTTTTTTCTATCCGCATCAGCCACTCTGACAGGATTTTCCGCCTTATTGTCATCCTCCCGTTTTTTCAAATTAGCTTGAACAGGCTTATATACCTTTTTTTTCATGTCAAAATCTTCATCTTTTGTTCTTTTAACTCTCTCAGGCTTTTTTTTCACCGGTTGTTTTGGTGGCTTCTCCTCTTTTTTTTCATTTTCTGTCAGGGAAGCCGCCCCAAAATACTCCTCATGTGTGGCAACAATATCTTTAAGCGACATCTCTTTAAAAGAGGAGTCGATGCTTTTTACAAGCTCATCTATATCATTTTTATTTTCTTCCATTTATCACTTCCTCCTCTATTCCTCTTCCTGAGGTTCTTCCGTTGCCACCGGTTCACTTGTATCTGTTGGCGTCTGATTTTTTTTGTTACTTTCTCCCTTTACCGGAAGTTCCTCAAGTTCTTTCTTATACATATCAAACATCGCTTTAAGATTATAATATTCTGAATAACCTTTACAAGCATCTAGGGCTTCTTTTGCCGAATCAATAAGAAGCTGCATATTTGACGGCTGATACAAATAACCATGCATCCTCTTTATTCTTGTTCTGGCAAGCTCTATCTTATTTTTGTAAATCTGATTTTTCAAAGCTCTCTCTGAATCATTTTTCTTCTTCTCTGCAAGACGTTCGTTCTCCTCTTTTTGCTGTTTTTCATATGCTTTTACTACTTTCTTCCAGCTTACTGTCTCGTCCTTTAAAGAGTCATATTTATTTCTCGCCCTTACCGCATAATCTGTTCTTACATCATCATCCACGATACTTGATATCATATCCGTAAGTTCCTTATAATCATTTTCCAAATCGTAGTAATCGGCGATATTACTGATATACCTCTTTTCAAAATTCTTGAGTTTTTTAAGCACTTCTTTCTGATATTTTTTATCCTTAAGTACCTGAACCTCATCTGCTTTCTCAGAGAGAATTGTCTTTGAGAAATAATCCATACCATATGTTCTTTTGCTGCTTCCTGAAATAGCTGTTCCCTCTATGATATTTCCATTTCCATCATATTTTGCAAGACTTATCGTAGACGGCATAATAAAGTCTTCCGGTTTTAATTTTTTATGAATATCATCCATATAATCTTTCCATATAACACCCGGAATAGAAGCACCTGAAGCCCCCGGCATTGCTCTAGGAGTGTCATAACCAGCCCAAACTACAGTTGTATAATACTTTGTATATCCGCAGAACCACACATCCTTACTTGAGTTTGTCGTACCGGTCTTACCTGCACATATCTGACCGTTATCAAGTTTTAATTTGCGTCCCGTTCCGTATGACTCATTAAATACTCCCTTTAACACATCAGTCATCATCCATGCAGCATCCTGTGAATACACCTGATCTTTTTCATTGTTATTCTTGTAAACTACACCGTCAGAAACATGTTCTATTTTCTTAATGCAAGTCCTGTCACTGTAACTTCCGTTGTTTGCAAGCGTTGAAAATCCTTTCGCCATATCGACTACACGCACACCCTCTGTAAATCCACCAAGAGAAAGTGCCATATTGTCATTATCAATATAACTTATATTATGGAAATGAAGCTTATCAAGGAATGACAATCCGTATTTTACGGTAATATTGTCAAGCACCTGCCATGCTACCGTATTGAGCGACCTTGCTACTGCCTCTCTTATCCTTACATTTCCATGATAACCGCCACCTGCATTTGATGGTCCGTTTACAAATTTATGGTCATTTACTATGGTAGACGGAGAATACATACCTGATTCAAATCCGGGAGTATAGTCAATAAGCGGTTTTATCGCACTTCCTGACTGTCTTGCAGCAAGATATGCCCTATTATACTGGTCATTTTTTCCACGACCTCCGACAATCGCCTCGACATAGTTTGTCTCATTATTGATACATACCGCTGCCCCCTGAAGTGCATATTTTCCAGTATCACCATCTTTTTCTTTATTAAATGAAAGTCCGTTATCTACTGCCTTTTGAAGTTTTTTCTGTTTCTTCATGTTTATTGAAGTATAGAGCTTATATCCGCCTGAACGTATGCTCTCTATTTTTTCACTATATACTTTGGAATATTGTTTATTGTATTTCTGATAATCTTCTTTTGAATCAAATACATATTGAAACTTGAAATTTTCTTTTTCCATAAGTGATATGGCTGCACAATGGATAGCATAGCTCATAACATAGCTCTCTTTACTGCCACCTTTTTCCGAAAACTGCTTTATATTTAATTTCTTTTTCAGTGCGGATTTGTACTCTTTAGGTGTGATAACCCCCTCTTTACACATAATCCTTAAAACACTGTTTCTCTTTTTTAATGCTGCCTTTGGATGAAGAACAGGATTGTATGATGCAGGGCTGTTTGACAGTCCTATAAGCATCGCTGCCTCATGTGGTTCTAAGTCTGCACACTTCTTTCCAAAATAATATTTGCTTGCGGCACCAACACCATAACATTTGTTTCCATAAAAGTTACTATTACAATAAAACTCCATAATCTGAGCTTTTGTAAATTTACTCTCTATTGTCGGTGCAAGAAGAATTTCAGCAATCTTTCTTGTGTAACTCTTGTTCTGCGTGAGCAGGTTGTTCTTTATAACCTGCTGTGTAATCGTACTTCCACCCTGTGTTATCTCCATGTTGTGTTTCAAAAGCGAAACACCTGCTCTCATCGTGGCAACAAGGTCCACACCTCCGTGTGTCTTAAATCGCTTGTCCTCCACGGCAATATAACCCTCATAAATATATGGCGATACATCATTTATCTTGACATATTTATAACTTCCGGCATTTACTGAACCTACTTGCTTACCCTTTGAGTCATATACCACCGTGTCTTCTTTCATTACAAAATCATCTTCACTAAGATGAACAAGTTTGTCAAATACTTCCTCTCTTGCCTCTGTAAACATAGGAAGCACTTTAACATATACACACAAACCTACTATTCCGCCTATCACCATTACTGATGCCAGAATACCCATAGCAGTTCCTATTATATTGGAAATAACTCCTGCATAACTGCCTATTACTCCTGCTATGATACGGAATACATCTTTCGCGTTTTTAACATATCTGCGTAAAGTGTTCATAACTTTCCTCCAACTAAAAATCAAATACGGCTTATTTTTCACCAAAACAGCCCATCTTATATCAAATGCCATGGATTGCAATATTGCTATCCGCTTTTGACCCTTGCATCATATAATACTATTTTTTGAGATATGTGTAAAGTTTTATTAGATTATATTGACATGATTTTTTAGCTGAATTACAATAAAAGAAGCTCTATATGAGAGGTTTTTTGTTGCTTACCGCACTATAAGTGTGAACAGTAACTTTTTCTCGTGAAGCAAAAAAATAACGAAAGGTTAAATCATGACTGAACAACTCTCTTTTAATAATTTTGGATTTATTGGATTTGGACTTATCGGTGGCTCTATAGCACACGCATTAAAAGAAATCTATCCTTCTTCCAATATTATTGCATATAACTACTATAAAACTAAAACACACAAAAAACTTGAAGCAGCAAAACAAGATGGTATCGTTGATAATATCAGCACATCACTAAGTGATTTTTCAGATTGTGATGTTATATTTCTTTGTGCTCCGGTTCTTACTAATATTTCTTATCTTAACGAACTCTCACCTTACATATCAGAAAATTGTTTACTTACTGATGTTGGAAGTGTAAAAGGAAATATCCACAAAGTCGTAGCAGAGCTTGGACTTAACAAAAATTTTATCGGTGGTCATCCAATGACCGGCTCTGAAAAAACCGGATATGCAAACTCCGACTCATCATATCTTAAAGATGCCTACTACATTCTCACTCCGACTGAGGAAGTCCCGGCTGAATATACTTCATGGCTTAAAAATTTTATAATCACTGCAGGCTCACATTGTGAGATAATGGACTATAAAACCCATGACAATGTAACTGCTGCCATAAGTCACTGCCCTCATATCATATCGGCTTCTCTTATAAATACCGTGGCTAAGCTTGATGATGACGGAAAATATGGCAGACTTGCCGCCGGCGGACTTAAGGATATAACACGCATTTCTTCTTCTTCCCCCGAAATGTGGCAGAATATCTGTCTTTCAAACCCAGATGCAATAGTTTCATTTCTCAACAGATACATTGCTACTCTTACAAATGCGAAAGAAGCAGTTATAAGTGGTGATTCAGACAAACTGATGCAATTTTTTGAAAGTGCAAAAAAATATCGTGATAAACTTTAATAAATGGAGGTAACAATGAATATATTAGAAGGACTGAACCCCGAACAGGAAAAAGCTGTTAAACATTTTCAGGGACCTCTCCTTATACTTGCAGGTGCAGGCTCCGGTAAAACAAGGGTTCTTACACACAGAATAGCCTTTTTGATAAATGAATACAGAGTAAAACCTTGGAACATTTTAGCACTCACATTTACAAACAAGGCTGCCGGTGAGATGCGTGAGCGTGTGCAGTCACTCCTTGCAGAACAGGCTGATGATATATGGGTGAGCACTTTTCACTCAACCTGCGTCAGGATATTGCGAAGAAATATTGAGGCACTCGGTTACTCACGGAGTTTTACGATATATGACGGTGACGACCAGAAAACGCTTATGCGTGAGATAATCAAATTTCTTAACCTTGACCCGAAAAAATATAAAGAAAGAACTTTTATGAACGCTATCTCCTCAGCAAAAGACGAACTTGTCTCACCTGAGGAATACGAAAAAATGGCGATGGGCGACCACCAGAAAGAACTTTATGCAAGAGCATACAGAGAATATGAAAGACGGCTTCACGATGCCAATGCACTCGATTTTGATGACCTTATCTGTAAAACGGTACAGCTTTTTAAAGAAAACCCGGATATACTTGAATATTACCAAAACAGATTTAAGTACATAATGGTTGATGAATATCAGGACACAAACACAGCACAGTTTAGACTTATACATCTTCTTGCCAGCACAAAAGGTGATAACGGTGAGACATTGCACAATCTTTGTGTGGTAGGTGATGATGATCAGTCCATCTACAAATTTCGTGGTGCAAACATCAAAAACATACTGAATTTTGAAAACTCCTATCCTGAAACAGAAGTCATAAAACTTGAGGAAAACTATCGTTCGACCCAGAACATCCTTGATGCAGCAAATGCTGTTATTAAAAACAATCAGGTGAGAAAAGATAAGGCTCTCTGGACACAGCACGAAAAAGGTGATCTTATATATCTCTCACAATTTGATTCCGATTATGACGAGGCATCTTCCATCGCTGCTGCCATTGCAGCAGTCACAAGAAGCGGGCAGGCAGACTATAAGGACTTTGCAATTCTTTACAGAACAAATGCCCAGTCACGTATTTTCGAGGAAAAACTTGTAACAAACAATATTCCTTACAGGATAGTCGGTGCTGTAAACTTCTACCAGCGTAAAGAAATAAAAGATATGCTCGCCTATCTCCGCACGATAGAAAATGGTCTTGATGACATATCGGTAAAGCGAATAATCAATGTTCCAAAAAGAGGTATAGGACTTACAACGATAGACCGAATAACCTCTTATGCCATAGAGCATGAAACAAGTTTTTACGGAGCATTGCAAAACTGTGATTACATCGATGGTGTCAAACGAAGTACCGGAAAGATAAATTCCTTTGTAAATCTTATCGAGTCATTTAAGAGACATTTAGAGATGGACGGCTATGGTCTTGATGATCTCATAAAAGAAATCATCGACGAAACAGGTTATGTAAAGCTTCTTGAGGAAGAAGATACCGAGGAAGCAAAAGGCCGTATAGAAAATATCGAGGAACTTGTCAACAAGATTGCATCATACATTGAAAGCTGTGACGATGAAGAACCATCGCTTAGCGGTTTTCTTGAGGAGATAGCTCTTGTAGCTGATATTGACAATGTGGATGAGAGTAATGACCTTGTTCTCCTTATGACACTTCACAGTGCAAAAGGTCTTGAATTTCCGTATGTCTACCTTGTCGGCATGGAAGACGGCATCTTTCCAGGATATATGGCAGTAACAGGTGATGACCCTGAGGAGATGGAGGAAGAAAGGCGACTCTGCTATGTAGGCATAACGCGTGCAAAGAAAAAACTTTCACTCAGTTGTGCTAAAGCAAGGTTTAGAAACGGCGAAATGCAATTCTACAGACCATCACGCTTTATAGATGAGATACCCCGCTATCTTATCAAGCAAACAGGTCCGGCAAAACAACAGACCACGCAGTCTGCAAAAAAAACATCCGGAAGCTACAGTGCGGCAGACTTCCTCAAAATGCAGCCAAAAATGCAGCAGACTCCGATATATAAAAAACCAGATGCAGCAGCCACAACCTGGAATCCGCTTGCGGAAAAAAAAGTAAAACAAAAACAGCATCAGGCATCAGGCATCGGACTCCTGGACAATCCTCTTATCAAAAAGGGCTTCGGAAACACTAAGGCTGCCACTGCTTCCTCTTCCACGCCTGATTATAAAACAGGTGACAGAGTTTCACACATCAAGTTTGGAGAAGGTGTAGTCAAGGATATGACTGAGCATTCAGGTGATTATATGGTGACTGTTGAATTTAACAACCAAACCACACGCAAAATGATGGCTTCCTTTGCAAAACTTAAGAAAAAATAACTATTATACTACTAGATATAACGGTTATCTTATGATATAATAATGACAAAATCCAGATGCATCGCATCTGCCGCACTTCGTGCTATATGATTTTATCGTTCACAAATTCGGTACAAGAAGATAACACCTTCTCTTGCCTTGCGAATTTGTGATATATTTCAACAGACATTTTTTAAGAAGAAAGGATGGGGATTATGAGCAACAAATTTGAAGATTTGATCAATGCAGCAAAAGTTTCTGAATTATTACACAAAAAAGAACTTGAAGAAAAGAACAAAAACGCTATCGTTATCGTTCTTGCCGTACTCGGTGCGATTGCAGCCGTAGCAGGTATCGCATTTGCGGTTTATAAGTATCTCACACCTGATTATCTTGAGGATTTTGATCCTGATGATTACTCAGATGATTTTGACGATGACTATATCGAGTTCTCTGACGGAGAACCTGAGGCTGAGGACTAATATATATTTGATATGATCTATTATCTAATTTTAATATATATTTTAGACTTAGGCAAATATTATAATTACAAGAATACCGAAGTGGATATTCCATTTCGGTATTTTAACAATTACCTGACATTATAACTGAAACGGAGGAACAACCAATATGAAACTTTGGGGAGGACGATTCACAAAGGAAACCAACCAACTCGTGCACAATTTCAATGCATCACTCTCATTTGACCAAAAATTTTATGAGGAAGACATAACAGGAAGTATCGCTCATGTAACTATGCTCGCTGAGCAGAAGATAATCTCTGATGAAGACAAAGACACTATAATCGGAGGTCTTAAATCAATTCTTGAAGATATAAAATCTGGAAAACTCATAATCAATGAGGAGCATGAGGATATACACAGTTTTGTAGAAGCTCATCTTATCGAGCGTGTCGGTGATGCCGGAAAGAAACTTCACACCGGAAGAAGCCGTAACGACCAGGTTGCACTTGATATGAAACTCTATACAAGGAAAGAAGTCCTTGAGATGGATAAGCTTCTCAAAAATCTTCTTAATAGTCTCTTAAAGATAATGAAAGAAAATCTTGACACTATAATACCGGGATTTACTCATCTCCAGAAAGCACAGCCTATAACTCTCGCACATCACATGGGTGCATATTTTGAGATGTTTAAAAGAGACCGCTCACGCCTTAAAGATATATATGAACGCATGAACTACTGCCCACTTGGCTCAGGTGCACTTGCCGGCACTACATATCCATTAAACAGAGAGAGAACAGCAGAGCTCCTTGGTTTTTACGGTCCTACATTAAACAGTATGGACTCCGTTTCTGACAGAGATTATCTCATCGAATTTTCATGTGCGATGTCTATTATAATGATGCATTTAAGCCGTTTTTGTGAGGAGATAATCATCTGGAACACAAACGAGTACAGATATATTGAGATAGATGATTCATACTCAACCGGCAGCAGTATTATGCCGCAGAAGAAAAACCCTGACATTGCCGAGCTTGTGCGTGGAAAGACAGGCAGGGTTTATGGCTCACTTACTTCACTTCTCACTACAATGAAAGGTCTTTCACTTGCATACAACAAAGATATGCAGGAGGACAAAGAATTTGTATTTGATGCCATCGACACTACAAAGGGATGTATTCTTCTTTTCAACGGTATGCTCGACACAATGACATTCAATAAAGACCGTATGCGTGCAAGTGCAGAAGGCGGATTTACAAATGCTACTGATGCCGCAGATTATCTTGTTAAACACGGTGTTCCATTCAGGGATGCACACGGAATTATTGGTCAGCTTGTACTTTACTGCATAGACAAAAATATATCACTTGGAGAAATGACTCTTGACGAATACAAAGCGATAAGCCCTGTATTTGAAGAAGATATATACGATGCAATAAGCATGGAAACCTGTGTCGATAAACGAAACACAATCGGTGCACCGGGACCACAGGCTATGCGTGATGTTATAAAATTATATGACGAATATCTTGCTGGGTAGAAAAGAGCAAAACCAGCGTTTTGCTCCCCAAGAATTGCAAAGCAATTCTTGTTGGTATCATACTATTTTACGAGCATTTCACTATACTGTAGAAAGGAGCAAAACCAGCGTTTTGCTCCTTTCTACTATGTTACGAACATTTTGCTATAACTAAAAAAGAAAAAGTTTTTGCAGGCTACAGCCTACAAAAACTTTTTCTTTTTTAATACTATAAGCATAACTGCACACACAATAAGTATCACTCCACAAATAATCCCAAAACCAAACGGTGTATTTGAAAACGGAACCCATTTTGAATTTACGTTCATTCCATATATTCCTGAAATAAGAGTTGGAATACCCATGACGAGCGTAACTATCGTAAGCGTCTTCATTACATTATTCAGTCTGTTGTCAATAACTGATGACATAAGTTCTCTTGTTCCGTTTACTATATCTCTGTATATGCTTGTCATCTCAATAGCCTGCTGGTTCTCGACAATTACATCATCAAGCAAGTCCTTATCATCAGGATACTGCTCAAGTCTTTTATATCTTGTCAGTCTGTCCATTACAACGGCATTTGCACGAAGCGATGTTGCAAAGTAAACAAGCGTTGACTCTAAGGCATGGAGATCTATAAGGTCTATATCTTCCGTATCATCATCGATTCTCTCCTCTATTTCAGTACGCTTCTTATCTATAACCCTAAGGCTGGTCTGATAGGATGATGCCACTCTAAACAATATCTGATAAACAAATCTGAGTTTTTTCTTTGTACTAAACTCCTTTACCCTTCCATTTACAAATGCTTGCAATATAGAAGTCTCCTCAGTACAGACAGTAATAATCGTATCTGATGTAAGTATGATACCAAGTGGTATAGTAGTATATGCTTCTTTATCGTGTCTTATCTCAGTCGTAGGTATATCAATGAGAATAAGTGTGTATCCATCCTCAAGCTCCACACGCGAGCTTTCCTCTTCATCAAGTGCTGCCAACAGATCCTGAATATCTATATTTAATTTTTCTGCTACTTCCTCACCTTCAGAAACCGTCGGGTTTACCATATCAATCCAGATTCCCTGAGTAAGTTCAGAAACCTCATATATCTTTTTATCATCTGTCCTGTAATACTTAACCACTTAATCTCACCAGCTTTCTTTCATTTTTTAATGACAATGCAGACATTTGCAATCCGCTTTCGCTGCTTTCCCATGAATACATTCACTTTGCTTATCTGCATTCTCAAAACACATTTAATTATACCCTATCCCCTGAATCCTTGCAACACAATACTTATCTGCTCAAGTAAAAGATACTTTACATCCCAGTAATCTTCGCTCTTTGTCCATGCCTTTGCCTGCATCTTTATGTTGACCGGTGTAAGTTTATCAACAACAACACATCTGTTCATTTCATGAAGTATCCTTTCGTTGCCCTCGATAAGCTTCATTATCTCAGTTTTAACTTCCTCGATATTTGCATCTAAAGAAACCGTAAACTCTAACACAAGCATTCTTTCGTCCTGCTTAGTTGTATTTGTGACATTTGAGTTTGAAATGGTACCGTTCGGTATAACGACAACCTTGTTATCCGTGGTGGCTATCCTTGTATAAAATATATCTATACTCATAACCGTTCCCTCAGCACCGGCAGTGATTATATAATCTCCCACTCTAAAAGGCTTCAAAAGAAGTATAAGCACACCGCCTGCAAGATTTGAAAGACTTCCCTGTAATGCAAGACCAACCGCCAATCCTGCCGAACCAAGAACCGCAACAATAGAACTTGTACCTATGCCGATTATTCCTGCTATAACCATCAGGAGTAGAATATTATAGGCAAATGTAGCAAGTGACATAACAAACTTTTGAACACTTATCTCTACCGCCTTACGCTCCATAGTCTTTTTTGTAACCTTGAGAGCCAGTTTGACAAGTTTTCTTCCAATAACAAAAACAATTACCGCTATCAGAAGCGTCTTTGCAAAATCAAGCAGCCACTCTCTCTGGCTAAGCAGATATTGTATAAAAAAGCTTGTTTTCTGCTCATCAGATGCAGATGAATTCATGACTTTCTGAAGTTCATCGACACCTATCGCCTTTCCACTTGCCGACTGCTCCACGACACCCGCTGCTGAGCTTAAAAGCCCTCTTGTATATAACATAAATCCCTCCTGTTTACCGTTATGCACTCTCTATATCTTCTCAATAAATGATTTTCCACCACTTATTACCATACGCAACAAAAGCTTTGGGACTTGCCTGTAATATTAAATCCTGTGAATAAAAAGACCGCTCCTGAGCTTTGGCTCAAACCATGTACTCTTAGGTGGCATTAAAAGACCTGCATCTGCCACATCAAACAATTCTGATATAGATGTAGGATACATTGCAAATGATACTTTCATATCTGAATCAGCACGCTTTTCAAGTTCCTTAAGACCTCTTATACCACCGATAAAATCTATTCTCTCATCTGTTCTCGGATCTTTTATTCCAAGAACCGGTTCAAGAAGATAATTCTGTAACAGTGAAACATCGAGCGACAATACAGGGTCATTTATCTCAAGAAGCTCTTTCTTTGCAGAAAGCATATACCATTTTCCTGATAAATACATTGAAACCTTACCTTTTTTGTCAGGATGTTTTGCTTCACTTAAAGTTGTGACCTCAAAATTATCTTTGATTTTTTCGATAAATTCATCCTCTGAAAGTCCATTCAGATCCTTTACCGTGCGGTTATAATCCATTATCATAAGCTGGTCATCCGGGAAAAGCACTGATAAGAAATAATTAAATTCCTCCGTTCCGTCATAACCAGGATTTTCTTTTCTTCTCTTTAATCCGACTTTTACCGCAGAAGCTGCTCTGTGATGTCCATCTGCTATGTATATCTCTCCAATACCTGCAAACGCATTTTTGATAATCTCAACCTCTTTACTTTCAGCAATCTTCCATACTGTATGACCTATGCCGTCAACCGCCGTAAAATCATAAAGCGGACTTTCCTCAGTCATGACTTTTGACACTACATCATTTATTGCTTTTTTAGATCTGTATGCAAGAAAGATAGGTCCTGTCTGTGCACTTAATGTATCTACATGTCTGATACGATCCTGTTCCTTTTCCTCTCTTGTATTTTCATGCTTTTTAATAACATTATTTACATAATCGTCAACACTTGCACATGCAACAATCCCCGTCTGCTCTCTTCCATCCATCGTAAGTCTGTAAATATAATAACACTCGTCCTCATCCGTTACATATATGCCGTCTGCCACCATACTCTCAAAAATTTCTTTTGCCTTGTCATAAACCTGCGGTGCATATGTATCAACACTGTCATCAAACTGAGTTTCTGCCCTGTCTATCTTCAAAAAAGATAAAGGTTCTCTTATCACCTCTTCTGCTGCCTCCGCCCTGTTATAAACATCATAAGGTAATGCTGCAACCCTGTCTGCGACATCTGTATCCGGTCTTATTGCAACAAACGGTTTAATTACTGCCATAATACTTTTCCTCCATTTTTCTATAACTTTTTACTTATATGTAACAGTTCAGTCATAAAAAGATAATTGGCAATACAATGAGCTTGTTCATTGTATTGTTAAGTATCTTTTTATGGTAGAACTGTTACGCTTATATTTATCTAAAATAAAATATCTTTTGACCCTAACATACACATATGATATTATAACAAAAAAGAGAATAAAAAAACAGATGTAAATTAAACCAATACTGTTTATTGCAACAACTAAAAACAGACAGCGTAAAAAGGGGGCGGATGATTATGTTAAAAACTATTATATTTGACATGGATGGCGTTATCATAGACAGTGAACCACAACACGCAAAAGCAGCAGTCAGGACATTTAAGGAGCTTGGTGCTGATGTTGATATAGAATATTGCTATTCATTTATAGGAAGTTCAACTAAAAAAATGGCAGAGACAGCTATTAAAGATTTTTCTCTCGATATATCAACAGATGAACTTCTTGAAAAATTAAACAAGACCAAAAAAGAAATGCATGAAAAAGAAGGCTATATCGCTGTTCCCGGTGTCATAGAGCTTATCAAAAGGCTTTACAGAGACGGCATACAACTTGCAATAGCTTCATCATCTTCACCTAAAGAGATTGAAACTGTAGTAAAAAAACTCGGTATAAAAAAATACTTTGAAAAACTCGTGTCAGCATCACAAGTCAAACATCCAAAACCTGCACCTGACACATTTCTCCTTGCACTTGAAAAACTCGGTGCATCACTTGAGGATACCGTTATAATCGAGGATTCAGAAAATGGTGTAAAGGCAGCGAAAGAATGTAATGTCACCTGCATAGGTTTTTCTTCTCCAGATGCCGTAAAGCCACAGAATCTCTACAAAGCAGATGTGCTCATCGAGTCTTTTGACAGCATTGACAAGACATTTATCGAAAACACATTGTTACGCTCACATGGAAAACCGATAACTATAGCATCGACAAAACGACTTATCATAAGAGAACTTGCCGTATCAGATATACCCCAGATATATACTATATACTCTGACCCTCAGGTAAGAAAGTACATAGACAATATAGACGATTATCTTGACGCTGAAATAGAAAAACAAAAAGCCTATATACAGAAAGTCTATTCTTTTTACGGCTATGGTCTTTGGGGAGTATTTGGCAAGACAAGTAAAAAACTAATAGGAAGATGTGGCTTTGAAAATGAAACCATAGACGGCAAAGACGAAATAATGCTCTCTTATCTGCTTGACAGTGAGCACTGGGGCTATGGCTATGCATTAGAATGCTGTGAGGCAGCTTTAAGATATGCAAAAGAAAACCTGGACATGAACCGTATAGTTGTCGTCATCGACCATGACAATAGCCGCTCTATCAAAACAGCTGAAAAACTTGGTTTTAAATATGAAAAAGATGTAGTATTCAACGATAAAGATCGGAAACTTTTTTCGATTCAATTATAATCAGCAAAGCGTCTGCTTGCAATAATTAGTAAAACTATTTATATTCAGGGATATTCGCAATTTGTTTCACTAATTGCTCATAAATCTGTTAACTACTAAAATTATTTATTTGAAAAAAACGGGTAAAACTTAATATTTTACCCGTTTTTATTATAAATTTTATACCAGAAACCGTCTGTTTTTATGCCACCGATTGTAAAAACAATAAGTGCACCCCGGCTTATTTCATGTTACCATTATCTTTTGTTGTTCTTTTTATTATTGTTTTTGTCTGTATTCTTGTTTGTATTTTTCTTATTATTTGCTTTCTTTTTGTTTGGCTTCTTTGTCGTTTTAGGTTTTGCTGTTGCAGTATTTCCATTTGCATTGCCAGTTGTCCCTGCCTGTCCCGCATTATTTGCTGTTCCATCAGTTCCCTGATTTCCTGTAGCATCATCGACAACATCCGCCGTATCATCCGCAACATCGTCAACTACATCTGCTGCATCATCAACAACATCACCCACAACACCGTCATCATCACCGGTCATATCACTCTCATCATAATCACTGTCATCCTCATTTACAACAGGTCCAGCTGTCTTTTCAGCCTCAGGTTCCTGTGTAGCAGATGATGTAACCGAATTATTGTTCTTACCGTTTCCACAACCGGCAAGCATCATAGTAGATAATGCCAATGTAGTTATTAACATCACAATTCTTCTTCGCATAATTTCCTCCTAACACAACTATATTTTTGTACTTAAGTGAAGCATTACCGCTGCCATAAGATTCCAGCAACAGCCACGCATTAGAAACAGGTCAATCAGTGCAATCATCCCATCTCTTAAACATAGTATGTTACGAGTTTAGCAAAGTTATTCATTTTTCAATTATTTAACAACAATTTTCATAAATTTTTTCTTTCCTCGTTTGAGTACAATACCATCTTCCGTGATATTATCTTTATTGATAACAGATTTAGGCTCTGTAACTTTCTCACCATCGACAGAAACTCCACCCTGCTGCACATTTCTTCTCGCCTCACCATTTGACGAAGCAAGTCCTGCCTTTACGAGAAGTGTAAGTATTCCTATATTTCCATCCACATCAAAATCTTCACCAGAAAGTTCAGTAACAGGCATCTGTGATGTATTTCCACCACCTGCAAATAATGCTCTTGCACCCTCTTTTGCCTTGTTTGCTTCCTCCTCGCCGTGAACGAGTTTTGTAAGTTCAAATGCAAGTATCTCCTTAGCTTCATTTAACTTGCTGCCTTCCCACTTGTCCATCTCATCAATCTGCTCTAATGGAAGGAATGTGAGCATACGGAGACATTTAAGTACATCAGCATCACTAACATTTCTCCAATACTGGAAGAAGTCAAACGGGGAAGTCTTGTCCGGGTCAAGCCAAACTGCTCCTGACTGTGTCTTACCCATCTTCTTTCCTTCAGAGTTAAGTAAAAGATTTATAGTCATTGCATATGCGTCCTTACCAAGCTTTCTTCTGATAAGCTCAGTACCACCGAGCATATTACTCCACTGGTCATCCCCACCAAACTCCATGTTACAGCCGTATTTCTGATATAATGTGTAGAAATCAAAACTCTGCATTATCATGTAGTTAAATTCAAGGAATGAAAGTCCCTTCTCCATTCTCTGCTTGTAACATTCAGCGGCAAGCATACGATTGACTGTAAAATGTGGTCCTATATCTCTTAAAACTTCCATATAATTTAAGTCTGTAAGCCAATCAGCATTGTTTACAAGCATTGCCTTACCCTCGCCAAACTCAATAAAACGGCTCATCTGTTTCTTGAAACATTCAACATTATGATTTATCGTCTCGACAGTCATCATCTGTCTCATGTCCGTTCTTCCTGATGGATCACCAATCATTGCCGTACCACCACCGATAAGTGCGATTGGCTTATTTCCTGCCATCTGGAGTCTCTTCATAAGACAGAGAGCCATAAAATGCCCCACATGAAGACTGTCAGCTGTCGGATCAAAACCGATATAAAAAGTTGCCTTACCATTGTTTATAAGTTCCTTTATCTCTTTCTCGTCTGTGACCTGTGCTATAAGACCACGAGCCACTAACTCATCGTATAATTTCATAATTATAATTCCTCCATTTATCTGCAATTATGCTTTCTTTTTTTATCCTCATACATTCTGTCATCTGCTATCTTGCACAATTCCTCTATTCTGAATGAGCCTTTTGCAAATGCTGTTCCAACAGCCACACTGCACGGACTCATACCATACTTTTCATTGACTATTTCTAGCTCTTTTTCCCATCTTTCCTTTATCTTGGTGACATCACTTTCAGCACAATTTAATGCAACCATTATAAACTCATCGCCACCCATTCTGAAACCGTGTATATTTTCAGACAACATAGCCTTAATACTCTCGGCAGCCTTTTTAAGAAGTGCATCCCCGGCATCATGTCCATATCTGTCGTTCGTCTCTTTCAGATGATTTACATCCATGAAAAATATACCGACTGATGCAAGCATAGTATATTCTTCCCTGCTTTTCGTGAAATAACTTCGTCTGTTATAAAGTCCCGTGAGAAGATCATGTTCACTGTCATAGCGCATTTTCTCACTCATTATCTTATTTTCCATCATAAGATGCACAGCGTTTAAAAACATATCAGAACAATCATTAAAATCAATTCCCACTTCCTCATCCTGCTCACCAAGCACAAGAACAATGCTATATAAAACACCCTCTACTATTCCTGAACAAACTACTATCCTTTTGTTTTCAATAAACTCATAACAACTCAATAATTCTTCTCTCATATCATCTGACATTTCAGCAACAGATGTATATATATAATGTCTGGTATTAAACAGTCTCCCCATTCCTGCATTGAGATATGTCTGATATTTTGTCACATCATCCGAATCTTTTCTGTAAACCACACTGTCAACAATACCTGACTCTGTACACGAATATGTCAACATTGCATCCATTCCAAAGCACTTTGAAAGCACCTTAAACAAAACTGAAAAATCATCGTGTATATGTTCCAAAACATAACTCTGAAACTGAACAATATTTTCTAAGGATTTAAGATATTCCATCATTTCTGCATTTTGTTTTTCCAACTTTTAGTCCTCCTGCAATCTGCAAAATCAAAATAACAATCCTACTCTGATTCTCCGTTTCAAAGCTGTCACAAAGTATCAGACATTTTCCTGCAATATATTTTATTAAACCGGGGACAAACTTCTAGCCAAAACTTTGTATTTAAACATACATACCTACCTGACTTTGTCCACACATCATCTTATCCCTCATAACCATTAGGATTTTTAGTCTGCCATCTCCATGCATCTTCACACATCTTATCTATGCTTCTCGTTGCCTCCCAGCCAAGTTCCTCCTTAGCTTTTGCCGGGTCGGCATAACACATATCAATATCTCCCGGTCTGCGTGGGGTAATCTTGTATGGTATCTCTTTTCCACAAGCTTTTTCAAAATTCTTAATTATATCAAGAACACTGTAGCCAACGCCTGTTCCAAGATTGTAAGTCACAAGTCCCGGATGTGTGACAAGTTTCTCAAGAGCCTTTATATGACCTGTTGCAAGGTCAACAACATGAATATAATCACGCACTCCGGTTCCATCCGGTGTATCATAATCATCGCCAAAAACATTTACACATTCAAGCTGTCCTGCAGCCACTTTTGCTACATATGGCAGAAGATTATTTGGTATGCCATGCGGATTTTCACCTATCATTCCACTCTCATGTGCTCCGATAGGATTAAAATATCTAAGCAGTGCTATATCCCACTCATTATCAGATTTGTATATATCTCTGAGCATATCTTCTATTATAAGCTTTGTTCGTCCATAAGGATTTGATACCGACAGTGGAAAATCTTCTCTAATAGGCACAGATTCAGGCTTTCCGTAAACAGTAGCCGATGAGCTGAAAACTATCGACTTAACACCATGCTTTTCCATAACCTTTAAAAGATTTAATGTACCTGTAAGATTGTTATCAAAATATCTAAGAGGTATCTGGCATGATTCACCGACTGCTTTAAGTGCAGCAAAATGAATTACAGAATCTATGTTTTCCTTTTCAAATATAGCATCAATGGCTTTTTCGTTTAAAAGATCTTCCTCATAAAAAGAAATCTTTTTTCCTGTAAGTTCTTCAACCCTTGCAACAGACTCCCTGCTGGAATTTACAAGATTATCCACAACTACTACATCATAACCTGCATTTAAAAGTTCCACATTTGTATGGCTTGCAATAAAACCTGCTCCACCGGTTACTAAAATCTTCATAAAGCACCTCATTTCGTTAATCTATTATTTTTCCGTCTGTTTTCTGCTTAATTTATCAATCAATGTCATAAACCACACACTCAATGTGATACAAAACATCTCTCATATGTTCATACACTTTTCCTATAACTCATTATCACACATTTCAAGTGCTGCCGCAATAACCTTATCCATATCATAATATTTGTACTGACCGAGTCTTCCGCCAAATAAAACATTTTTCTCATTTTTTGCAAGCTCCTCATACTGCCGGTAAAGACTGTCATTTTTTTCATTGTTGACCGGATAATACGGTTCATCACCCTTTTTCCACTCAGAAGAATACTCCCTGCTTATAATAGTTACGGGCTGTTTTCCAAAATTAAAATGCTTATGCTCGATTATCCTCGTATAAGGTACATCCGCAGAAGTATAATTGACAACTGCATTTCCCTGATAATTCTCCATATCAAGCTTTTCAGTCTCAAATCTGACTGAACGGTACTCAAGAACACCGAGTTTATAATCAAAAAACCGGTCTATCATACCTGTATATATTATTTTATCGGCATCAATCTGATTTTTTATATCAAAATAATCGACTGAAAGTTTAACTTCAATGCCCTTAAGCATATTCTCAATCATTTTTGTATAACCTTCAACCGGAATACCCTGATACCTGTCATTGAAATAATTGTTATCATAAGTAAATCTAAGAGGAAGTCTTTTTATGATAAATGCAGGAAGCTCCTTACATTCCCTGCCCCACTGTTTCTGGGTATATCCTTTTACAAGTTTCTCATACACATCTTTACCGGCAAGTTTTAAAGCCTGCTCCTCAAGATTTTTTGGCTCACCTATATTTAACTCAGCAATCTGCCTTTCTATCACAGCCTTAGCTTCAGCCGGAGTCTTAATGCCCCACATCTTGCTGAAAGTATTCATATTGAACGGAAGATTATAAAGTTCATCCCCATATATGGCAACCGGAGAATTTATATAATTATTAAACTCTGCAAATTGATTTACATACTGCCATATCCTCTTGTCAGAAGTATGAAAAATATGTGCTCCGTATTTGTGAACATCAATATCATCAATTTTTTCAGTATAAATATTACCTGCAAGATGCTCTCTCTTGTCGATAACAAGACATTTCTTTCCCTTTTTATGTGCTTCATGTGCAAAAACCGCACCAAACAGTCCCGCACCTACTATTAAGTAATCGTATTTCATATTTTTCCCCTTTTCCGTCATAATCAGACAACTTATTCACACGCTTTATACCAGCAGTCTTTTTAACTGCATACACATTTTTAAAAATTTTATCAAAGGCATTTCTTATGATTTTAAATCTTAATTAGGGTTCTTTAAGTCTCCGCCTTCTTTTGAAGAAAAATTGATACTGTCAAGTGTAAAATCATGCGGTATCATAATCTTATAACCCGAATATTTTTCGCTGTCCTTAACAGGAATCCTGCAATAATTTGTTCCTTTTTTCCATGTTGCATTGATGTAATCAGTCAATTTATTACCATCTTTGTCAAAAAATTTAAGACTTAAAACAACATCCTGTTCTGCTGTTTCAGCAAAATTAACATCAATTTCTTTTACTCCGTTATAATTGTCCGTTTTCAGATAACATTCCTGCTGGGTGTTAAACCCATAGTGAAGCCCCTCAACATTATAACCGGAATACTCAATGACACCTGAACTGCCCTCCTTAAATGCACCCTTTGGTGCAAAAACCGTATTTTTTAAGATAACGGCACATATTATCACAACAACTGCTATTGCTATACATATTATTGTTTTCTTTGATTTATTCATGTTTTTTCTCCTTACACCTATTTGTCATGTAGGTAAATGCAAAACTAATTATATCCTGTGTTAATTTCTCTATTTAATCAAGGATTATGCCATTTTCACAAATGCCTAATTAAGCAGGTGTGACTGCCCCTTATACGCTCTCAGCCTTTTTAGCAAAAATAATAAGTTTACTGAACACAAAATTCAAAACTATCACGAGGACATTCGACAATATTTTCATTATCATATCCGACCAGTGCAGGCAGTCAACAGTCACATACATTATAACCATATCCATAACCCCGGTAGCCAGACGGCACCATACAAATGACATACACTCTTTGAGTAATGCCGAAAGTGTATCAGTTTTGCTCTCGAAAACAAAAATCTTGTTTGTCACATACGCAAACGCAACACCGAGCACCCACGCTATTGCATTGCTGGGGATAGTATCTATCCCTATAAGATGCTTGCAAACCGCATATGCCACAATGTTTATAAGTGTCGTAAATCCTCCGAACACAAGGTAAAGGATTGGCTCTTTATACTTTAAATATAAATCCCATATTTTTTTAATCATATCTTATCTGTTAGTCTCCATTCCATTACGGCTTTCCGTTAATAATCTATCATACATTCCTGTTCATATCCGTCCAAACAACATTTATTCAACGGTAACGCTCTTTGCAAGATTTCTAGGCTTATCAACATCAAGACCTTTAGCTACAGAAACATAATAAGCTAAAAGCTGAAGTGGAATTACTGCAAGACTTGCTGCAAAATGCTCATCTGTCTTAGGAATATATGTTGCAAATTCTACTGTATCTTCTATATTATAGTTGCCATATGTAGTAAGTCCCATGAGGTATGCACCTCTACTCTTACACTCTACCATATTGCTTATCGTCTTTTCATAAAGACCATTCTGCGTAAGCACACCTATAACAAGCGTTCCATCCTCGATAAGACTTATAGTTCCATGCTTAAGTTCACCTGCCGCATATGCCTCAGAGTGAATATAGCTTATCTCCTTAAGCTTGAGACTTCCCTCAAGTGAGATAGCATAATCTATTCCACGGCCTACAAAGAAAATATCCTTTGCATTTGCCTGTTTAGAAGCAAACCACTGAAGTCTCTCTTTATCGTCTATTATCTTTTGAATCTTATCAGGAAGTTCACTAAGTTCTGACAAAAATCCGTCATACTGCTCCTGATTTATCTGACCTCTTACCATAGCAAACTCAATAGCAAGAATATAGCTTGCTATAAGCTGTGTGCTGTATGCCTTAGTAGTGGCAACTGAAATCTCAGGACCCGCAAGTGTATAAAATACATTGTCAGCCTCTCTTGCAATAGAAGAACCGACAACATTAACAATACTGAGTGTCTTTATTCCCCTGCTCTTAGCTTCCCTGAGTGCTGCAAGACTGTCTGCCGTCTCACCTGACTGGCTGATTATAATAACAAGTGCATCTTTATCAATAATAGGATTTCTATATCTGAACTCTGAAGCAAGTTCAACTCTTACCGGTATTCTTGCAAGATCCTCAATAACATACTGTGCAACCATACCAACATGCCATGCAGAACCGCACGCAACAATATGAATCTGACTGATATTTTCAATATCTTCCTTTGCAAGACCTACATTAGAAAGATCAATCTTTCCATCCTTGACAACTGAACCAAGCGTATCCTTTATAGCCTTTGGCTGCTCATGTATCTCTTTCATCATGAAATGCTCAAAACCAGCTTTCTCTGCTGCCTGTGCATCCCACTTAATCTCCTTAGGCTCTTTCTCAATCTCATCACCGTCAAGATTGTAAAAAGTAATCTCACCGGCTCTAAGTCTTCCGATTTCAAGATTTCCTATATAATAAACATTTCTCGCATAGCTGAGTATAGCCGGAACATCAGATGCAACATAAGACTCCCCATTTGCCGTAGCAAGAATCATCGGACTGTCTTTTCTTGCAACATAAATCTCCTCAGGATACTCCTTAAACATAACTGCGAGTGCATACGAACCACGGATTCTTATCATCGCATGATTGATGGCATCGACAGGAGTTCCCTCATATTTTTTATAATAATAGTCAATAAGTTTTACGGCAACCTCTGTATCAGTCTGTGAATAAAACTCATATCCTTTTTTGGCAAGCTTATCTCTAAGTTCCTGATAATTCTCAATAATACCGTTATGTACTGCAACAACATTACCATCATCACTGTGATGCGGATGTGCATTAGTCTCTGACGGCTCACCATGTGTAGCCCATCTTGTATGACCGATACCACAAGTTCCTTGCATAGCCTTACCGTCATTTGTCTTTTCGGCAAGCACTTTAAGACGACCTTTCGCCTTAACTACCTCTATATCTGCATCCCCGTTTCTCACAGCAAGCCCTGCTGAATCATACCCTCTGTATTCAAGCTTAGACAAACTGTCCAAAAGAATAGGTGCTGCCTGATGTTTACCAATAAAACCAACAATTCCACACATATTTTATAGTCTCCTTTATCATCAACATTATCTAAAGCAATTAAAAATCATAAACTTAGTCTATTATATTTAATTTATCTGTAAATTGCAACTAAAATATGTCAAGTGCGTAGGTTTAGGGGAAAAATTTCAATGTGAAAAGGCAGATGCTCACTGCATCCGCCTTTTCACATTCTTTTTTACTTTATAATATTGACCTTATATTTCCAAGCAGCTTATTCACCCAAAATATCTTTATTATAAAACTTTGAATTTTTAGATAATTCCTGTTCTATATATTCATAACCATATTTTTCTGCTAATGTTTTCTTATCTGCATACAGATTAGTTCCAAGACCCAGTCTGTCACTATCTATGTCTACGCCTAATACTGCAAGTGTTGTAGGGAACATATTCATACTTGTAAATTTACGATTTTTGTTATTTGATGTCTCAATGGCAGAATTTATAAAACAGTTATAAACTCTTCTGTCCTTAGAACCGTCATAATAATTTTCCATATAATCATTATCCATTGTAGGATGAGCACCTGAAATAACTATCGTAGTATTGTCATAAAAGTCCTGCCTCTGTATAAGTTACTTTCTCACTTTTTCTTTACCACACAATGCTTTTTGAAGAATGAAATTCCATAACTGTTTTTTGCAACTTTGTCCAATTTGGACTTGCAATAATGTCCAAAAATGTTTTGCAACTTTGTCCAAAAAGTGCTTGCAAAAAACAGACGCAGATAACCAACCTGGTTTTCCACGTTTCCCTTTTCCCATCCAGATTCGGGATTCATGAATACCAGCTTAACACGGTAGTGCTCGCAGAAACGCTGAAAACGCTCTGTTACATTGCGACCGCCACCTTTAATAACTTTGGTGACAATGGTTCTGGTATTGTCAAACCAGCTTTCAGTAGGAACTCCACCGATGTGCTCAAATATGGCAACCAGTCCCTCTAGAAGACACTCCATGTTTTCCCCGTAATTAAGCTGGAGAAAGCCGCCGTTGCTGTATGGAAAACTGAGCACAAGATACTTTGCTTCGTGGTGAAGCCTGCTGTTTTCACAAAAATCAGCAGTTCCAAAATCTGCCTGGCCTTCACCGGGATGATGCACAAGAAGAATGTAGCCATCGGTTCTCTTTAGCCATAGTTCCTCTTTTGTTTTTTTGAAAAAAGTTGTAAAGTGGTGTATATATTATACTGTCATTTTATTAATAATCTCTCTATCATCTACATCTCTATGCATTTCAATGAAAATTATCGAAATACTCAATTCATTCAATAACTCCTAACATTAATAATAAAAACACAAAAGTATGCATTGTTTTTGTCAAAAATAATGCATACTTCTAAAGAATACTTATTCTCCGTAAGCACAAAATATCCCTACGGCTAGCACAGCAACAAACATTATGCCATAATTAGAGTGTCTCAAAAATTTGAAACATCCGCTCCAACAATTTTGAAGTTTCTCCTTCAAAATTGAAACCATTTACTATATCTAATCTCTAAAATAGATATCCCTTGTATATACTTTATTCATAACATCACTTAATTCATCACTATATCTATTTGCAATTATCTGATTGCACATAACTTTAAATTTGTCCAAATCATTGATAACTTCACTTCCAAAAAATTCCTTTTCTTTCAAAGTAGGTTCATATATAACAACCTTTACTCCCTTAGCTTTTATTCTTTTCATTACTCCCTGTATGCTACTCTGTCTAAAGTTGTCAGAATTTGCCTTCATCGTTAATCTATATATACCTATTGTACATTCATGCCCTGGAGTTCCATCATAACCTGCACTTGTTTCATCATAATACCCCGCTCTTTTTAAAACTCTTTCTGCTATAAAATCCTTTCTTGTTTTATTAGCGTCAACTATTGCAGCTATTATATTATTAGGAACATTCTCATAATTAGCTAACAGTTGCTTAGTATCTTTCGGCAAACAATACCCTCCATATCCAAAAGACGGATTATTATAATGATTGCCTATCCTAGGGTCTAAACCTATTCCCTCTATTATCTGTTTAGTGTTTAATCCTCTAACCTCTGCATATGTATCAAGTTCATTAAAAAATGACACTCTTAACGCCAAATAAGTATTTGCAAACAACTTTATTGCCTCTGCCTCTGTCAAATCGGTAAATAAAACATCTATATTTTCCTTTATTGCTCCTTCCTTTAATAAATCTGCAAACTTTTCAGCCGCTTTTCTTAACCTTTCATCCTCTAACGGCGCTCCAACTATAATTCTAGACGGATATAAATTATCATATAAAGCTCTACCTTCACGCAAAAATTCAGGACTAAAAATTATATTTTCCATATCAAATTTTTCTCTGATTGATTTAGTATATCCGACAGGAATAGTTGATTTAATAACTATAATAGCATTTGTATTATATTTTTTTACAAGCTTTAAAACTGTTTCTACTGAACTAGTATCAAAATAATTTTTTACTGGATCATAATTTGTAGGTGTAGATATAATAATATAATCAGCCCCCATATAAGCTTTTTTTTCATCCATTGTCGCATGAAGATTCAGCTTTTTATTTGCAAGATATTCTGAAATTTCCTTATCTACTATAGGAGATTTTTTATTATTTATCATCTCAACCTTATCATTAATTATATCAACTGCCCAAACTTCATTATTCTGTGAAAGCAATACTGCATTTGATAATCCTACATATCCTGTTCCTGCAACTGCTATTTTCATCTCAATTTCCTCCTTTTTTCCTTTAATATTTTCACAAATTCACTATACACTATATCTTCTTTTAATATAATTAGTAAAGCAAAATATGTTACTGAACAACATAAAACCATTATAAATGTATATATTATAAAATTCATACTTACCATTTTTCTTAATACAACATAAAATACTACCATTGGACATGCTGATATAAACATTTTCACATATTCAGATGCTCCATTATTTTCTATCTTTATATACTCTTTTCCAAGAAAGACGGATATTAACATTACTATTCCTTCAGCAATTACCGTCGCCATAGCAGCTCCATTGTAACTTAAATATGGAATCAAAAACAAATTCATTATAATATTAGATACTGCTCCTCCACATGTTGCCCAAAATATTATTTTTTCTTTTTTAATTGGCATAAAAACTTGATAAGCTATAAAACCATTTATTGGAGATAAAAACAAATTTAAAACCAGTATTCTGACTGTTGGTACAGCATCCATATATCTTTCACCTGATATTAACATAATAATTTGAGGTGCTAACAAATACATTCCAAACATCGCAGGAATAATTAAAAGTATTAAAAATCTAAATACATTTGTTAATAAATTATAATATTCATCTTCCTTGTCATTACTCTTATAAAAAGATAATCTAGCCAATACAACCGTACTTATTGATTTTATCAATTGACACAGTACCTGATTCATCTTTGTTGCTGCTGTATAAATTCCAACATCTCTATTATTTTTCATTGTTCCTAACATTGTTATATCTGAATTTAAATAAATAACTGATGCAACAGATACTCCAAACATATATGTCATTGGTTTTAAATGCTTTTTTATATCCGTATAGCGTATTCCCTTAATAGATATTTTAATGTAATTTTTACTATGAAAAAAATTCAATATGTTAGATCCTGCCGTAGCAAATACTGTTAAACCTATATACCATGCTACATCATTTGAATTTTTAACAAAAACAAATAACAAAACTAAAGAAACTACCTGAAATATTATAGATCTTATTGTTATATATTGATATTCCTCTATAAGCTCATATAACCATTCTATTCCAACTGTAGAAAAGAATATCGTTGTACAACTTATCAGTAATAAATATCTATATGTTTTAAAATGTGGAAAGAAAAATATAATTATAAATCCTATATATGCTATAACCATTGTAAATAAATTAATATAAAACATCTCAGAAACGAATCTATTTAATTTTTGTCTGTCATTTCTTATTTTAGCACCTTCTGTTATAGCATAATTACTTATTCCAAATGCAGCAATAAGCTGAAAATAACTTACCATAGTAGTAACATATGTAACCTTACCTAAACCATATTCCGTTAATACCCTTGATGCATATGGAAAAGTAATCATTGGAAATACTATAGTCATTAACACACGGATAAAATTCATTATAAAATTATATTTTATTGATTTATATTTATTCAAGCTATCTCTCCTCATTCAATTTATGACACTTTTTTATTAGTATCCCTAGCGATACAATCTGATTTTCATAATTAAAAATTAGTTTCTTTCTATCATTATTATAAATGTAATTTGTAGAAACATCTTCTAAATGCTTAACCTCTATTTCTGGATAATACAACATATTCAATTCTTTATCTCTACACCTTAAATAAAGCAATTCTTCTTCTCTAAACATAAAAGTTTCTGTATCAAATCCCTCATCAAACTTTTTTATGTACGATGGCATAAAAATCAAACAACATCCATGTAATATTATATTATAATGTTTGTCTAAACTTCCTTCTATCATTTCTTCATGTAAAACTAATTTGTCCATTACTCCTATGTAACCTAATAGTTTTCTTACTACCAATTTGAATTTGTCCCACTTAGTCCAAAATCTCCATATAGATGACTTAATTCTTCTAAGTTGTTTAATATATGCATTACGCTCTTTTTCTAATTCTTCTACACTATTCATTTTATAATACATAGCATTTTCTTCACCATTTTTTAAACAGATATGTGGACCAACAACTGCCAAATTATTCTCATCAATTCTTTTTACTAAATCCCAAAAATTTTCTTGAAGAATAAATACATCATTATTCATGACACAAATATACTCACTATTTAGTACATCTTTTGCAAATTTATATCCCACATTATTTCCATTTGCAAAACCTAAATTTTTCTTATTGTAAATAAAGAAAACATTATTTTTACTTTCAAATTCTCCATCAACCTGTTTTCCCGTCTGTAATGGCGAATTATTATCAACTACAATTATGGCACTTTTTTCATCTTTGATTTTATCTAGCAAATTATTCACGCAATCTATTGTCATTTTAGCTTCACCATAATGTAATATCACAAATGCATATATATATTTTTTCATTTTATCACCTATTTCTTTTTACAATCCATTTCATGTTAAATAAAATATAAGCAATCATCGCCTTAAAAAATAAAGAATATGCTTTTATACTAAATCTTTTTTTTCCTACATTATAGCGATACAGTATTTCCGTATTATACAATTTATCTTTAGCTATCTGCTTTAAATAAAACTTTATTTTGTCATTGCTTTCATTGTTTACATTTTTCCTAAACACAAAATAATAAATATCCCAAAAATGTCTTATTAAACTTGATACCCAAAAATCATCATTTATCTTTATCTCCAAATCCATATCCATTAAATTTCTAAGACAACCAACATATTTTGAACTTCCTGTCCATATTCCATCGCCAGTTTGAGTATAACATGCCATTATATCAGCCATATAATAAATATCTCCATGCTGTAAAAAAGAGTAAACTATCATATTATCATTAAAATAATCTTTTACTAAATTATATTTTATCTCTTTTATATATTCACTTCTAAAAATAATTGAATCTGGATGAAAATAATACTTTTTCCAATAATCTTTAGCCTTTAATTTCATATTTCTTTCCATTTTTTTTAGAAATATTGTTTTTGTACCACTTTTACCGTCAACTGAATAAACATTATGTGCACACATCGAAAATCGTTTTTCATTATCATTTTCAAGAAATGCAATTTGCTTTTGAAACTTATTATTATTGCAAAAATAATCATCACCATCCAAATATGTAAAATATTTTCCCTTTACATACTTTAATAGATTAATTCTATTCCTTGATGCCCTAAAACTGCTATTATATTTTTTTCCCTCTTGTCTATCCATAATATATACACTTATCTTATTAGGATATTTTGCTTGCCATTCCTTTATTTTATCTAGTGTCCCGTCTGTAGAACCATCATCACCGACTAGAATCTCATATTCAAAATCAGTGTTTTGTAATAAAATACTTCTTAAAGCCCTATCAACATAATCTTTCTGATTATAAAATGTTACAAGAACGCTCAATTTCATTCGTTACTCTCCTTTTATGTAATAAGTAAGATTATTACAATATCTGCTTCCAAAATCTTCCTTACTTGTTATTAAGCCAGTATTTAGGTACTGCCCTAAATTTTCTGTTGCTGTTCCCCAAGAAACTTTTTTATATCCCAAATCTTTCATTTTTTCAATCATACTATAATACATATATGTCATTGGACTTAGCTTGTTATATGCCTGTCTTGCTGCTAAATACTGTGTATGTGCACAGGATACCTTAGGAAAATAAAACATCATTGAACCAGCAATCATTTCATTGTCCAAGAATGTCCCAAAAAATCCACATTCATTTTTTAACCTGTCATTTTTGAATTCTAATAATTCCTCAATCGTATGGACAGGTTTAGTATCATATTTAGCAAGATTTTCACACAGAATATCATAAAAAACTTTTATTTCATCATCTGTTTCAAGTTCTCTTGTCACAAGACCTTCTTTAATACAATTATGAACATTTGTCCTTTTACCCTGAGCAAAATTAGATAAAATATCTTCTTTATAATTATTCAAATCAACATATGTACTTAACTCCTTAAATTCTTTAAAGTTATTATATTGAAATGCATATTGAAATAAATCTGATTCCGCATCTGAAAATATATCTGATGTCATTTTCAGATACATCTCATCAAATTTTTCCTGTAATAGATATTCTTTAAATTCTTTGACCATATCTATTATATATTTCGCTCTGTAGTGCTTTTTATCTGTTATTATTCCTCCAAAAGTTGTCCCTTTATGTGAAAAGAAAATTCTCTTTCCATCTTCCTCAATAAGGCAGGCCGGACAAACCGCTGCAATATTATTTTTTTTATTATAAATTATTATTGATTCATCTACAAATCTGTCTTTTGGATGATAGTTAAGAAATCTTCTTGTCTGTAAAAAAGTTCCATTTATTGATTTTTCCATAACAAAATCATCCCATTTTTTCTCATCCTTTTCATTATATTTTTCAAAATGAAACATTTTACTACCTCCAGTTGTTAATTGTATTAATTACATAATCCACTTCTTCTTCTGACATTCCGTAATACATAGGAATGCTAAGTTCCGTATCTGAAATTTCTTCTGCAATCGGATAATCCCCTTCTTTGTATCCTAAATAACTATATGCTTTCTGGATATGTATTGGTATAGGATAGTGTTTATTTGTTCCAATTCCATTGTCATTTAGATGTTTTTCTAAACTTGCTCTTTCTTCACATCTTATAGCAAAAATATGAAAAACATGCTCGCAGTTTTGATTTATTTTAGGCAAAATAATCTTACTGTTATTTATTCCTAATAAATATGCATTTGCAATTTCCTGTCTGTTCTTATTCCATTTATCTAAATTTTTTAATTTAATTCTAAGAACTGCTGCCTGAATTTCATCAAGCCTTGAATTATTTCCCATATATATATGATGATACTTATAATCAGAACCATAATTTCCCAATGCCCTTACTTTATCTGCAAGCTCTTTATTATTTGTAACCACAGCCCCCGCATCACCTAATGCTCCAAGATTTTTTCCGGGATAAAAACTAAATCCGCCCGCATCACCTAATGCTCCAGCTTTCTGTCCGTACAATCTTGCACCATGAGCCTGAGCAGCATCCTCCAAAACAAACAAATTATGTTTTTTTGCAATTTTATTTATTTTTTTTACCTCAGCTGTTTGTCCATATAAATGTACAGCTGCAATAGCTTTAGTATTACTATTTATTTTTTCCTCTATCAATTCCTCATTTATAAGATAATCATCTATTCTAGGTTCTACAAAAACCGGTTTTGCACCAGTATAAGAAACCGCAAGTGCAGTAGCAATAAATGTATTAGACGGTACAATAACCTCATCACCTTCTCCTATTCCCTGTGCTTTCAAAGTTAAAAATAACGCATCTAAACCATTCCCTGTGCCTACACAATACTTTGTTCCACAATACTCTGCAAATTCACTTTCAAATTTTTCTACTTCTTCTCCTTGTATAAACCATCCTTTTTCATATACATCTTTTATTTTTTTTAATACTTCATCTTTTATCTCGTTATGCATATGCTCAAATGTTACAAACGGTATATTCATCATTCTTTCACCTCATTTTTTATATATTGTATGTACTCATCATAATTCCTTATATAATCACTCTCATCGTAATATTCCGATGCCAGTACCATCAGAACAGCATCCTCCGAAAAATCATACATTTCCCTCCACATATCATTTGAAATATATAATCCCTCATATGGTTTATCCAATAAAATCTCTGCGGTTTCTTTTCCATTGTCCAAATGAATCTTACAGTTTCCATGTATTGCTATAAGAATTTGCTTCAAACACTTATGTGCATGGTATCCTCTCCTGACTCCTTTCACGGTATCATACATATAATATACTCTTTTCACCTGAAATGGTATATCTTTATTTTCTTCAAGAGCTACCAATTGTCCTCTCTCATCACCATGTTGCTGAAATCTATACTTTACTATCTCCATCTTTATCACTCCCTAGCTATTCCACTGTTCACCTTTACTATTGATTTTGTAATCACCTCTTATAACAGATACATAATGCTTTACCAAATAGATGATTGCATATGGATCATACAAAAAACGTACAATCGTTCTTAGATATAAATTATCTATTCTGTACAGTTTTGACAATCTCATCCTTTTCTGCACATATTTATTTTCTCCAAATTTTAAATTCATTAGGTCAAAAAAATGTTCTACATCCAATGCAATCTTTTTCTTGAAAGGACTATTTTTATTTGTAGAAATACCTTCTGAGGTTTCATACCATATCAAACATTCATCTAAAAATTCAAAATTATTTCCTTCAAGTGCCGCATATACCTGAAAAATATCTTCCTCATATACTACACTTCCAACTATTTTCTTAAGATAACTTAAATAATAGTCCGTCTTATACGATGTAGATGCCCCTGAGACATTGTCACTATACAAAATCAAGTTTTTTATAATTAAGTCTTTTTTACCTTTTTTATATGCGTTTATGTCGAACGGATGTATATATTCTTTCTCTGTCAATGTTCCGTTTTTCTCAATATAACCCTGTACTCTGCAAAAACAACTGTCACATTGCTTCTTTTCCATAAATTCATATAACTTTTTTAATGAATCTTTTGTATAAAACATATCACCAGGTCCAAAATCTCTTACATACTTCCCGGAACAATTTTCAAGACCACTTATAAGATTTTTAACTGTTCCCTGATTTTTATCATGTCCAACCATCTTATAATTGAAGAATTTATGTTCTTTCATAAATTCTTCAATCTGTTTAAATTTGTTATCTTCAGAACCATCATCAGACAAAACAATCTCAAAATGCTCAAACTCCTGATTTATAATTGAAGTTAATGTCTTAAATATATCACTCAATTCTGAATTATATGTCACTAATAAAACAGAAAATAATATGTTACTCATTTTATTCCTTTCCTCTACAACACAATCTTTAATATCTTTAAAAACAAATTATCAGCTCTCAATGTATTTAATCTGACTATTCCCCACACACTTAACCTGTTTCTTAATGAATCCCCTTTCGGAAGTCCCATCTTTATGTTTGGATTTTTCCTATAATACGGAAACTTTGTTTCAAGCCAATCAAACATTTCCTTTTTCTTTTCCCTGACTTTTTTCCACTCACTGTTTTTCAATGTAAACAATATATACCATACAATATACCTAATAAAATAATATTCTATAAATTCCTTTTTTTTACCTGATACTTCCGGCATCCTGTCGTATATTGACTGTAATAAAAACAATGGATCTATATTTTCATCAATTTTAGCCTGCTTTGAATTTGAAACCGACTCCGGATTGTTTGTCCAATAATATAATTCTTCTTCACATATTTTTACATTTTTTGCATACGCATATGCCAATATATTGAAATACACATCCTCTCCGATTGCCGACTTTAAAAATTCTATTTTGTTATTTACCAGAAAATCTCTCTTATAAATATGAGCCCACGGTGCGGTAACTATATACTTACTCCACTCCGCTTCTGCTAAATGTTCACGATAAAGTTCTTTCTCCTCTGAATCAACTCTTATATATCCCCCAACAACAATATCCGTATTTTCGTCAACAAGTCCCATATAACTGCTGCAATAATTTTCAGAATACATATCATCCTGATCTATAAAAGTAATATAATCACCTGAAGCAATACTTATGGCATAATTTCGTGTGTCTGCAACCCCTGTATTTTCTTTATATATATATATAACATCTTTTCTGCCATACTCTTCTATTACACTTTTTATTATCTCCTCAGAATTGTCTGTAGAGCCGTCATTTACAATTATAATTTCTAAGTTTGTATAATCTTGGGCAAATATGCTTTTTATACACTTTTTTACACTTTTTGCACCATTATACACCGGTAAAACAATTGATATTTTTTTCATTTTATCCTCACAATTATCATACATCCTTATTTGAATTGTATCTTTCATACATATCTTTTCTGATAATAGCAATCTCCTGTGCCATTTTTTTAACCTTGTCAGTCAGGTTACTCAATGCTATAGACAATGTAAATATAACTACTATGGACAAACAAAATCCAAAAAAGAATAACATATTTACCGGTGATGCTATCCCAAATGCTTTTGCAACCACATTCAACAATTTAGGAAATATCGCTAGTACCAATACACATATACATACAAAAAGCCATAATAATGCGTATTTAAAATCTATGCTTTTCTTTCTAACATGATTAACAATATATAACATTGCCAAAATAATGACAACTATTATCAAAATCTGTAATTTTATCGACATTTTTATCCACCTTTATTTTTTCATTCTTGCTATCAGTATTGCAAAACTAACTTTAATCATATAATATACACTGTTTTTTAATGAAATTGAAGATACACCTTCTTCTCTTTCATTCATAACTACAGGAATTTCCGTTACCTTATATTTTTCAGCTAAAATCGTTACTACACTTTCGGGCTCAGGATAATCTTTGGGATATTCATCTGTAAATTTTTCCAAGAGCTTTTTATTAACCATTCTCATTCCTGAAGTCGGATCAGTTATTTTCTTTCCAGTCAGCAATTTAATAAGTCCGGTAAAATATTTAATTCCTATTCTTCTTAAACCAGAGGACTGAAAACCTTCTTTTTCAATAAATCTTGAACCGATTACCATATCTGACTCTGTATCGATAAGTGTCGTAACCATATCCTCTAAATGTGATGCACTGTGCTGTCCGTCACCATCAAACTGAACTGCTATATCATAACCATGATAATACGCATATCTGTATCCTGTCTGGACAGCACCACCTATTCCAAGGTTTACCGGAAGATTAAGATAACTAAATCCATGTCTCCTACACATTTCAAGTGTTTTATCGGTTGAACAGTCATTGATTATAACATAATCAAAGTCCGGTGCATTATCTTTTATATCTTTTATTGTTTTTTCTAAATTTCCTTCTTCATTAAAAGCCGGAATTATTACAAGTTTTTTCATTGTATTTTAACTCCCTAATCTTGTATAACTTTAATTCATCTTTATCTATTTACTATATCTCATTTGATTTTTCAGATTTTGTATAAAAATGATTTATCAGTTTCGCTATCGGTTTCGGCCAAAATTTACAATACATGGTATAATTTTCCTGAACTCTTGCATTATCATGTATTATAGCCGTTGTTGCCGATTCCTCATGTATTCTGTGACACATCAGGGGTTCATTTATATAAATAAATTTTCCTTTTAATCCAGATAATTTTTCCCATGCTTCCCAGTCCTCGCAACTTCTGAATCCATCTTGAAAAATTGGTCTTTTAACATTTTTAAGATCAAATGTAACGGCAGGACAACATATTGGATCGCCCATAGATAAAACTCTTCTTCTTATAAACTTGCTTTTCCAAAATGCCCTTATTCTCAATGGCAATAACATTATCCTCTTAATTTTAAGCATCGTTGTATCATGTATCTTTTCACCTTTTCTAAGCTCACTATAATCAGAAAATGCAATAATCGAATTGTCCGATTTAGCCATCTCCTTAATTATTTTTTCTGCATATTCAGGCTCATATATATCATCCTGATGTGCAACTGTGGCATATCTGGTCTTAACTTTACTAAGTCCAAAGTTCCAATCCTGTGTTATTCCACCCTGACCTTTATTTACCATAACAACAATCCCATGTTTTTCTGCAATATCATCTATATATTTATTTGGTGTTGATGTTGCAATAAAAATATTTGATCTTACTGTCTGCTTTTTCAAAGACAAGATACATTCTTCTAAAAATTCACTTTCTTTATATGCACAAATCACAAATGTATGTTTCATATTTTTCCTCTTTATTTTATCTTTGCAATAAAACCTACGCCATTTTGATACACTTTTTCCAAGCTGTCAAAATATGCCTGATTAGTCTGATATGCATCTCCATATAATACACAGACATATTCTGCTTTTCCTGTACTCACTATTTCATTATATGTGTTTATGTCTCCATTACATTTAGGAGAATCCTGATCAGTTAATGTCTGAAACCATCCCTCTTCCAATTCATTTCCAAAAACCAGCACATTATTATTGACATCTGGTTGGTATGCATCGCTTGCATATTTATATAATTCCAGTTTTCCACCATCAAATTTAGGCTGATCATACCACAATTTTGTAAAATCATATATATTAATAAAATTTTTTGATGTTACAGATATAAAATTTGAATTCTTATTTAAAATATAATTATCTCCTCCTTTAAAATCAAACCCAAATAAAATCAAATAAGTAACAAAAAAACCTATAACTATTTCTTTATGTTTTTCAGATAATGTTTCCACGCACCAAAAAACACATATAAAAGACAATAACCATAGCAAACTATGATTTTTACAAAAATAATAACTCGATACTTTTCCGTCCATTCCTAATTTAAAAAGAATAATCATAAAAATTATTAATAATGGCATAGTCGTAATAACCATATTAATTTTTTTTATTTTCTTTATAATAAACCAATATCCAGCAATTATCAAAGGTAATATTAATATGAAATCCGAATATAAATCTCTATAGCTACCACCTTCATTTGCAAATGCAGTCGTAGTCGAAGATGTTATCGCCAATTCCTTAACATTTCTAAATGAATATATCAATCCCAAAATACATGGAATTAAAAATACACTTAACATAGTCCAAATAGTCTCAAGTGAAATCATCATCTTTTTCTTTATTTGTCCATTAAGAATGCAGATAAATATTCCCAAAAAAACTACTGGTACAAATAATGTGTAACAAACCATAAGCGAATAACATCCTAATGCCAGCATTATTATACATATTTCCCTCTTTATCAATTTATCAACATACATATCACAAACAGCAATCAAATATGCAATAACAGTTATTCCTAATCCAAAATATGAAAAACCAAAAACTGTACTATACAAAGGATAACCTAACCAATAAAAAATTGTTGTAACACATGCAGCTAATTGTAAAAATATATTTTTACTATAATTGCGTACAATAGTGTAGAAAATCATCCCAGCTAAAAATAAGTAAAAAATTTCACATAACACAAAAATTTTATAATAGAAAAATTTAGGAACAATTCCTTTTAATACTTCTATTATCAAAGCTTCATTCAAAGATGATAAATATAAGTTAGTTGAAATACTATGATTTTTGACTGTATCTGTAGCCAGTTTCATATGAACTGTTGCATCTACAGACTGAAAATTAATATCTAAACCAAAGCCAAATCTATGATACACCAAATTCAGCAAAATCAAAAAGGCAACTATGGTAAAAATAATATCAATCCTATCATAATAATACTTTTGTATTTTTTTATTCTCAAAAATAATTTTAAAAAATATAAGTGAAACCAGCCAGTTTGCTCCTCCTATAGTTATTATACCAACAGGTAAATTAACTAAATTTACTATTCCTCCAATAAATCCTTGATAACCTATTATGGTGATAATAGTCAGTACAAACCACGATATACCATTTAATTTTTCCTTACTTTTTTCTATAAGGAAAATTGAAGCGGCAATTGAACATATAGATGTGATATAAAAAATAAGTGCTAACATATATCGGTATCCTTTCTTAACTTATCCCCAAAATCTTTGAAGCAACTGCATTATCACATAAATAAACATTATCGGATATACTATTACCTCAACAATGCTGATAACTTTGTCCTTTATCTTGACAAGGTCATACAATAATGCATATATTAAAAATACAATAGGTACAAAATATCTTCCTTGGGTTCCTAAACTCAATTCTGTATTATTTAAATATTTTGCCATTTCTATAAATGATACATTTATGTCCATTTCAGCAATTTGAAAAGTCCATGTAAACATGATAGTGATTATAGTAACAACTATTAAAAAAGCAATCGTCAACATAATAATCCTATCTCTTAATACAAAACCATTCTTGTATCTATTATTTATATTGTCTTTCTGTGCTATAATTGCCAAGAAAATAATTATAAATAAATAATAACATATTGAAAATTTTGTATCAAGCCATCCCATTATTCCAATAGTAGACACTGTGTAAAACTCAGCATATGACTTTAATGTATTAAACACAATGACAACATATCTTTTAAAGTTAAATACACATGCCAAAACCACTTTAACATACATATTCTCCCTAAATAATATGCATCCTAATATAATGGCAAATATAATTAAAACTGCAAAACAATATTTAAATTTTTTAATCTTCTGATATACTAAACTATCAAAAAAAGAAATCTTTTCACATCGCAACATTAACAGTAGCCCTAATAAAAGTAAATACGGCGGTTTAATTAACATTATAACAACTGATAACGCACCTAAACACAATATCTGTTTATATCCTACCGTTATATAATCATATATTAAATGAAAAATGTAACTTGTCAACAAAAAACAAACTGGCAACAATACTGCATCATAACTTACACTTGAACACTGCTGCAAATTCATAGGCAAAAGCATTATTGCAAATAATAAACTTTTTTTGACTGGCATAATCTTTAATGCAATATATCCTATTATTACAAAAAATAATACCGCTGCAAATTCTGCTGCATACATACACACTGCTATCGGTGCTCCTAACAATGCAAATATAAAAAATGCTATGCCCTGAGGCAAATGTGTTATCATTTTTATACTTATCTTGCCTGTCCATTTACATTCCTTAGAAAATCTGTCACCACTATGCTTTTTAAGCGATTCTTTACTTTGTTTTACATCATAGTTTCTAACAACATTAGTGGCTCCAATATCTTCATAATATTTGTAGATTTCATTATAATAACCAGAAAAACCAAATTCATTTTCAATCATACTATATTGAGCAGGTTCATCTGGTACCTGTTCTGGTGGAATCAATACCGCAAACAAACATCCCATTATTATTCCAACAACAGTGAAAATCTTTTCTATCTTCTTGTCAAGCTGTTTTAAAATTCCATCTAATTGTTTCACTGTTTTAAACAAAAAAGCATTAATTTTATCATATCTATTTTTAATATTTATTGCTCCCAAAATTGCAATAACCAAAAATATACATATACTTATTGTAAACTTAACATCATTTTTTTCCAACCTTTTTCCATTAAGTTCAATTTTATCTAATATAAAATCTTTTTCTACATCTAGCCGTATATATTTATATTTATTTTTTTTGAGATAAAATTTAATATCACTTTCTCCCTTTTTTATTTTACTATACCTAACATTTTTTTCGCTAAATTGTTCTGTTTTTTTTGCATAATAAACAGCAATATCAATATCATCTTCCACAGCTTGTTCAAATTTTATATCCACTATATTGATATATTCCAAATCATCCGTTATTGTAAAATTAGGATCATCTCCAATTACATTAAATGTATTGTCAACTATATTATAAGAATTGTAACCTGATATATTTTCAATCCCCACAACCTGTTTTCCATTTATGTAATCATATCTGATGCTCGGATATATTACATAAAAAATAAGCATTAATGCTATTAACATAATTGTTTGATAAGATAAAATCAAGCATTTTCTTTTATTAACTTTATCCTCTAATTTTTTCTTCAAATTCATAATTTAAATTTTCCTCTTACTAAATCAGTAAACACTTTTCACTTTTTCCAATATTCTGCTACTATCAAAAATATATTTTCCTTTTTTTATATAAATGTTATATTTTCGACTCGGTAACTGATTCGAATCAAAATATACTCTAAAACAACTCAAATTATTTTTTCCATTTATACCAGTAAGCTCATTCATATGTTCTCTATACATTTTCTGTGTTTTTAATTCAAATATTTTATCATCACAAACCAAAAGTATTTTCGCTCTTATAAAATTGTTCCATCTCGATTTCTCATTTATGCACCAACCACTAACTAGCATATACTTTCCTGTAACAACTATATTCTCTATTGAACCTTTAATAAAATTACTCTTTCTTTTTTCTAAACAATCTTTACTTTGCAAATTTAAGACTATATTTTCTAAATTATCAAGCCCGCCTTCTACAGTACAATCTCCTCTCCTCATCGTAAGATTCGGATTATAAAACGGATCTTTTCCCTCCAGTGATGGATGTATATCATATAATCTGCGGCGTTCTTTTAAAAGTCTCTCATATTTTGCCTTGTCAAGCACATCACTTCCACGGCTTAATGATTCATGGTGATATAATACTGCATCTGTCCGTACTACATTATAATAGCCTTTCTCTAATAAGTCAAAACAGAATTTTACATCATTATACGCTACCGCAAAGCTTTCATCAAGTCCACCGACTTCTAAGTATTTCTCACGGGTAACCATAAGGCACGCAGCAGTCACTGCACTATAATTGTATTCAATCTTATTTCTGCAAAAATTAAACAAGATACTATCATCATATCGGCATAATGCATGGCTTGGTCCACAATCAAAACTAAATACACCAGTATGTTGTATAAGCGTACTGTTTGGATATAATAGTTTTGCACCGACTGCACCTGTATATGGCAGCATCGCATGACCTGCCATACGCTCCATCCATTCTCCGTCTATTATCTCCATATCATCATTTAACAATAATACAAGTTCTCCATCTGAATTTTCTACTCCTATATTACACATTTTTGAGAAGTTGAAATCCATTGGCTTGTAAATATATTTCTGAGCCTTATCTTTATTATACTGTTCATATTTTTTTCTGTTTTCTTCAGAACTTCCATTATCGACAGTTACTATCTCATAATTTTTATATTTTGTTTTTTCAGTCAGTGTTTCTATACACCTTTTATATACATCAAAATTGTCTTTAGACGGTATTATCACACTTATCTTTGGATTTCCAACAGGCTTGTAATTTACTCTGAACTGATATATATTATCAACCCATTCAAGTTGTGCCTCATATCCCCTTCTTTTTAATGCTTCTTCTTTCGTTTTTCTGGTAGCATCTACTATATACCCTTTCGCTTCCGGATTTATAGCAGTAGATTCTTTTCTTTCTCTCCAATGATAAAGTATTTTTGTAATGTGACCTATCCTTTTTGTCTTTTCCGTAAATCTTAATGTAAGGTCATAATCCTGTGCTCCCTCGAAGCCTGTTCTAAGCCATTCAAGTTCATCACCTATCCTTTTTCTATATACCCCAAGATGACATGTGTACATGAGTGACATCATAGTATCAGGTGACCAGTCAGGTTTAAAATGTGGCTGATGTCTGTGTTTTCCATCTTCTGACAGCTTATCTTCATCACTATATATAAAGTCAAGGCTTTTATCCTGATTGAGCAGCTTTACAACTTCATATAACGCATTTGGAGCAAGAACATCATCACAGTCCATAAATGCTATATATTCACCTGTTGCCATCTTTATCGCTGTATTCGTACAGCGTGATATATGACCATTTTTTTCCCTGTATTTAATTTTTATCTTGGGATTGTCCTCAAATGATTTCAGGCACTTTCTTACTTCGGGCATCGTAGATGCATCGTCAGCAAGGCAAAGTTCCCAATTTGCATATGTCTGATCTATCACAGACATTATACACTCTTTTAACATCTTAGTTGATACATTATAAACAGGCACTACAACCGAAATCAACGGCTTATATGGAATTTTCTCTTCATCAAACTCATTTAGAGCTGTTTCATTTTTCTTTATCCAGTTCTGATAGTTTTTTTCATCATTTGATGCAATGCCAGCATTTTCCCCTGCTGAACCTATTCCTAATTTTGCTTTAAATTTGTATAACATTACATACATGCCTTCTTCTTTAACTATCCTGCATGCCGTATTTATCTTCTTTAATATACCCATCTTTTGTTATTCTCCTATTTGCCATTCATGTTTAAGGTAAAACATTCCCTCCGAAAAGTATTCATTTGCAACCGAAAAGCCTTCACAGTTATTTTTGTAATCTAAATTTACAATTCCACCGCTGTTAAATATTCCTACATCAACCGTATAATCTCCTCCCATAAGCATAAGCTCAGGTACTATGTATTTCACCACATGACGCCCCTGCTTTTGAGGTACTGATATTTTGTCAAGATTAGTGTTAGGTCCAAATACATATATCTTTCTGTCAAGACTGTAAAATGCAACCCCTACCTGAAGATCTTCCATATGATTATCATAAACATCGTATGTTACTTCAACTTCAAGTTTCTCAAATGTTTTAAACATATTTTTATTTATTGAAACTTTTTGTATTACAGCAAGGTAATCTGAATTCTCAGGTAGTCTAAATTCATCTTCATTATTTACTTTTTCTATTTTCTTTTCACCGTATTTCATGAAATTATCATATAAATCAACAACCTGACTCGCTTCACCATCTTCTATAAGTTCACCGTTTTTTATCCATATTGCTCTTGTGCAAAATCTTTTTATCTGCTCTATCGCATGTGTTACAAACAATATCGTCGTTCCGCTCTCCTGAAGTTCACGCATCTTATCTATACATTTAACCTGAAATCTGGTGTCGCCTACTGATAATGCTTCATCTACTATCAATATGTCAGGTTCAACATTTATCGAAACAGCGAATGCAAGTCTCGCAAACATACCACTTGAATATGATTTTACAGGCTGATTTATAAATTCTCCTATATCCGCAAATTCTATTATATCTGGAACACGTTTCTTCATTTCTTCTTCTGTATATCCCATCATAGTCCCGTTAAGATATATATTTTCTATACCTGTATATTCAGGATTGAATCCTGCACCAAGCTCAAGTAAAGCTGCAATTTTACCATCTGTTTTTATAGTTCCAGTAGTAGGTGTCACAACTCCAGTAACTAATTTTAATAATGTAGATTTACCTGAACCGTTTGTCCCTACTATACCAATCGACTCACCCTTATTTATTTTTAAGTTAATATTTTTTAAAGCATAATGTTCTTTTGAATACTTTTTCTTTCTTATACTAAATGTTTCGCGTATTCTGTCACTCGGTTTATTATATAAGTGGTAGACTTTAGATAAATCTCTGACCTCTATTGTTCCCTTATCCATTTACTGAATTCCTTTCCTAACATCAATTGGATGCAAAATACATTTTATCTGCAACATCTTTCAATATATTTCTACAATACATCTGCAAAATGAGGTCTTAATTTTTGGAATACATGAGTTCCTGCTATATATATGAACAGAACTAACACCCAAAAATAAATCGTCCATATCGGTCTTTCCCAAAACCATTTTTCTGCAAACATAGCATCTCTATATCCCTGAACTATATAAAAGACGGGATTTAACTTAAGCAGATTTACAAGCCACGGAAATCTTCCCTGTACCATCTGTATATTCCACATAATAGGTGTCATCCACATAAGCACCTGCAATACTATTCCTAGCAGATGTCCGAGATCTCTTATAAAAACTATTATTGATGATGTAAAGTATGACATTGCACCACATAATGCAATTATACATATAAGACAATATATAAGCTGCAATGTATGCATAGTAGGCATATACCCATTTACCATAAACAAAACTACCATAAACAGTGAAAAGAATATATTTACAAAAAAAGCAGAAAATATTTTGATAACTGGCAATATTCCTATGTCAAACACTACTTTTTTTACAAGAAAGCTATATTCCAGCATACTGTTTGTTGCACCATTCCACGCATCACTGAAAAAGAACCACGGAACAAGACCTGCCGTAAGCCATAGCACAAACGGATAATCACCATATGGCTGGCTTCTAAATCCCACCTGAAATACAAACCAATATAATAATATTGTCATTATCGGCTGTACAAATGCCCAGATAATTCCTAAATAAGAGCCTGCATATTTTGTTTTAAAATCATTTTTTGCAAGTTTAAATATCATTTTCCTGCTTTTATAATTTTCTTTCAATATACCTATTGCCGCTGGTAATCTTTTTGTCTTTTCCATAATATTCCTCATCTATCTCAGTTCAAAATTTTCATATCTTAATGTCAAATGTGGGTTATAATACAAATCCCCTTCTTCCAGTTCTTTTCCCCATTTATTTTTAAACCTTTCAGTTTCACTGCGAAATCTTTTTTCTTTCGCTTCTGTTGTTTCGTATCCTCTGCTTATAGATTCGTAATGATACAGCCTTGAATATGGTGTAAATATGATTCCAAGTCCTTTTTCTCTTAATTTCATACAATAATCTATATCATTAAAGGCAACTTCAAACTTTTCATCAAGTCCGCAAACTTCATTATATATATCCTTTCTTGTCATCATGCATGCTGCCGTAACTGCACTAAGTTCCTGAACATAGTTCATTCTCTCATTATACCCACTTGCTGATGAACTGAAATGTTTGTGGGAATGACCTGCTACCCCACCGATACCAAGTATAACTCCTGCGTGCTGAACCGTATCATCAGGATAATATAACATACATCCTACTGCCCCTATCTCTGACATTTGTGCATACATAAGCATTTCCTCTATCCAATGGGGAGATATTATTTCCACATCATTATTCAAAAGAACAAGATAATCTCCTTTTGCTTTTCCTGCTCCAAAATTATTGATTGCTGAATAATTAAAACCATTCTTCCACTCACAAATTGTTATATTATCTTTCTCTGACAATTCTTTATAATACTCTTTTATATTTTCTGAAGTGCTTCCGTTTTCCACTATTATAATTTCATAATCCGTATAACTTGTCTTTGTTTCAATTGAATCTATACATCTCTTTAAATCATCCCTATGCTCCTTATTTGGAATGATTATCGATACTTTTTTGTCTTTGTTTATTGGATAAATGATATGTCTCTCGTGTAATCTATCATCATACATAATCTTTGCAGATATATCACACCTGTTAAAGTGCTCCTCTAACACCTTTATTTCTATTAGATCATTTTCTATTTTCTTTTCTTCTGATTTATCGTTGTCCTGTTTATAATACATAGGTTCCTTAATATGTACAAAACCATCATCCAACATTTTTTTAATTTCCCTGTCATTTGATTTTGTTTCTTTTGCACAATGGTCTATATACTCTACAGTTTTCAATAAATAGTTATAATAGCTTGCCCGTGTTTCTCCATCAAACCCTCTTAACTTTACAAAAACATCTGCTCTTGTCATAAAAAAATCATCTATATAGTTTTTGGAATAAAGTGAAATCCTTGAAAAATCACTTTTATAATTATGCTTCCTGGCTTTTCTGACATCATCTTCAAAATACCACTCGTCGAAATAATAGAGAAATTTTCTATTATTTTGACTAATTTCTTTAAGCAAAAAGTATGTCATATATGGATGAAGCAGGTCTCCTGCCTGAATTTCACCATAATAGTCGAATTTATTCTTTTCTACAAAAGATACAACATCCTTTCCATCTTCCATAAAATACAGACACATCTCTGACTCTTTGCTAAAAACACTTTTTAACCTCTCTCTGTCTTTAATATCCGTCCCTATGCATACTACTGACAACACCTTGTCAACACTTTGCCTAGATAATGATATAAGACTTGAAAGTATGTTGGCATTTGTTTTTTCCTCACATGAAATACCAATAAGAATATTTGCATTTGAATTTGCAAACTCTTTTTTTTGCCTAATTACTTCTTTTTTATTAACTACCCACGGCTTTCTATAATATTTGTTATATCTTTCTTCCCCAATGACATTGCCCAAATGCGATATTCCATCTTTTTTTACTCCAAAATATATCTTGAGCAGTGAATTGGCAAAATCATTTGAACAAATCATATACTTAATTTTTGATTTTATATCACCCAAAACATTTCCTCCAATAGTCTAATACCTGTCTACACTATATACAAACTATTATTTTACCTAATTTTCTTTTCTTTTTCAATATAATATTAAATTTTTATATTGGTAATTTTCAACAAAAAGTATGTTTCCCCCTTTTACCACATAAAATGCTCTCGCCCAAATTTCTCCATTCCTTCATTATAATACCTGTCCTTTTCAGCCATTTCAAACTCAGATACAAACTCTGCATTTTCCAATTCTATTTTCTTCACCTTACTTATAACTGCCGGAAAGTATGGTGTCAGCACACAGCAGCCTCCTGTTTTATTTCCTTCCATGCACATCTCAAACCAGCTGCTGCGGCAAAAGAAATCTATATCTTTTCGTTCTTTATCCTGTTTTTTTATGCCCCGTGTCTTTTTTTCAAGCCATTTTTTTACAATTTCTGTTTTTATTGCAAGCACGCTGCCATCTAATAGTGACACACTTTGCCGGAAATGAAGTCTGTTCATATATCCCGGTTCTTTTACGGGTACTCCTTTGTAAAGTGGTCTGCATTTTTCTTTCCATTTCTTATTATAACACCAGCCTGCATTTATATATTTTTGCCTGTTATCTAAAACGGTATTGGATGCTGCCATATTTTCTTTTGGTATCAGACAATTTACAAGTTCGTCAATGCCCTTGTTAGTTTCTGTTTTATCTGCTGAAACTATATCCGGCATAAATGCCTCGTAACCTTTTCGTGAAAGAATGATTATATCATATTTTCCACTGTTTTTACCAAGATCTGCTATTATTTCCTCCGAAGTTATATCACCCTGTCTATATGCTTTTACCCGGTCTTTTTCTATTTTATTTTCATATGTAACCCTGTAAAAAGGTCCATGTTCTTTTGATGCTTCTACTTTTCCAGGCTGTCCTATTCTTCTTAGATGTTCTTCTACGGCTTTTCTGCCTGCCTCGACTATATACGGTTTTGCTGCAACGCCTGCTGCTGACGATGCACTATGTATCCTCCAATAGTAAAGCACTTTTTGTATGTGATATACCTTTTTTGTCTGTTCTAATATTCTAAGAAACAAGTCATAATCCTGACCTCCATCATATTCTTTTCTATACCCACCGGCTTTTTCAAATAATTCCTTTTTAAATACAGTGAAATGACATATAAAATTATTATATCTGAATGTCTCCCATGAAAAATCAGGTTTGAAGTTTATACTCTGTACTTTTCTTGTATCTCCATCGAAGGATAATTCATCTGTGTATATAAATTCGCTACCATGTTCTTCTATTGCCATTGCTACATTATAGAGTGCTGACGGGTGCAGGAGATCATCATGATCGAGCAAGCCTATATAATTTCCTATTGCCATTTCTGCTGCCCTGTTTGTGTTTTCACCTATTCCTGCATTTGTTTCCAGTTTCTTATATTTTATCCTGTCATCTTTCTGTGCTAGTTTCTTTACAACACCCTCTACTGCTGCTCCATTTTCATCGCTTGCATCCGCAAGACAAAGTTCCCAGTTTTTATATGTCTGTTTTTTTACTGACTCTATCATCGGTACAAGATATGAAACCGGAGTATTATATACGGGTACTACTATACTTATTTTTATATCATCATGCGTTATATACTGTTCTTCGAGTTTTCTTTCTTCTGACGAAATATCAATCGGACAGTATTTTCTTCCTTTATGGTATTTTATTATATAGCGGTTATATACTTTTTTTATAGTGTATGTAAAACCATAATCTTTTAAGTACCCTTTTATTTTTGCTGCTTTTCCCATATTCCCAGCCTTTCCATCTAAAACAGTCAGACGGATACTTTCAATCCGATCTGCTTCCTGCTTGCAATACTGTTAGATTTTCATATACATAAATCTTGTTTTTATAATTTACAGACAATGATTTTATTTTTACAGTAAAAATGTTACTATACATCTTTTTAGTAACTGCCAGACAACAATATTATCTTAAATATTATATTATCAACCTTCCTCTGACGATATATACCCGTCTTTTTCAGCAAACCTGCCCGTTTGATGATAAATCCCGGTTTTCCACTGTATTTTACCAGCATTTTTGCAATATGAATCTTTTGCTTTGTCTTTTTTGCCTTAAATACACTGTTATCAGGTTCATCTTTTAAATACAATTCATATATTCTCACAAAATCCTTAAGCTGATTTGTTATGTTTCTCCTGTTTCCTTTAAATCTTTTTACTCTGTCTTTAAATTCTTTCAACTTACTTGTGTTGTATCCTACCGTGTTGGTTCCATGCTGTCTGTAACTTATTAACTGCCTGCCGTCAAAGTATAGCTCACCATAGCAGCTTGCCAGAAGATAGAACCACCAGTCATGCATTACCGTAAATTTTGGCGGATGCTTTTTTGCCATGTTTCTTAATGTCTTGTTCATCACAATAGTACATCCTGTAACTATGTTTTCCACCACAGCATTTTCAAAACTTGGTATTTTGTTCTTCCTAGTCATTTCATTATCTATCTCTTTAAGATTTTCGTCTACCAGCAATGGACTACAGCAATAGAGCAATGGGACTTTTAAATATACACTATTTTTTTCACTAAATCCTATATATTTATCTTTTTCCTGTTGATACTTTTTTGACATTTCTTTTATTTTTTCTATGCCGGCCCTTAATTTTTCTTTATGCCAGTAATCATCCTGATCTGAAAATGCATAGTAATCTGCTTTTTCATCTGATTTTTCTATAAGATCAAAAAAACTTTTTATTACTCCTATGTTTTCTCCCTGATACCAGCTCACCTGATCCGGATATTTTGCAGCATATTTTCTAAGTATCTCCTGTGTTCCGTCTTTTGAACCATCATCTCTTATCAGAAGTTTTAATTTTACATCTGCTTTTTCTTCACAATCCTGTGAGAGTATGCTGTCTATCTGTTCTCTTAAATAGTCTTTTCCATTGTAGGTTGACATAAGTACCTGTATCACTTTAGTTTTCTCCTCCTAATAAGTCTGCGTATATTTTACGCATCTGTTTATCTACTACTTCTATACTGTATTTTTTTACATATTCCATATTGAATTCACCCATCTGCTGTCTGCGTTTATTTCGTGGAATTGCACTTTTCCCATATTTTTCAGTAAATATTCTTCTTATCTTTACAGCATAATCTTCCGGAGCATGACCATGTACAAGATATCCCCCTTTTGCATGAACCACAAGTTCCCTGACTCCCCTTATATCTGAGGCTATCACAGGAAGACCTGCTGCCATTGCCTCCATTACCGAAACAGGTAGTCCCTCTCTTGCTGACGGAAATACAAATACATCACTCTGAGATAATATGAGTGGTGTGTCAGTTACATATCCTGCAAAAACTATCCTGTCACTTACACCTAACTCTGCGGCTCTCTTTTCAAGTTCTTCTCTCATCTGTCCTTCACCGCATATCAGATATGATATTTTCAAATCCTTTAATTCCGCAAGCGCATCAATAACAACCATATTTTTCTTTCCCGGTGCAAGTTCCCCTACACTCACCAATATATAATGATCATTAGGTATTCCATATCTCAATCGTATATTATTTTGTACAGTCTGTGTTTCTTCTTTATCGGGCATATATATATCCCAGCTTTTTTTGTGAAACTCTTTAAACCTCTCTGTCTTAAGCCCAACCCCATTTATTTTTTCCGCCTTTCCTCTTATCGGAAATCTTACTGCCCTGCCATAATCTTCATCATTTATCGTTATAAGCCTGTCTGTATATCTTGCAAGCTCCCTCTCCACCGGATACATGATCCAATTTTTCAACGGACATCCCCTAAAAAAATGCATACCATGTACAGTATATATTACCGGTACATTTTTCTTTGTTTCTTTTCTAACTGCATTAGCCGCAAGCCTTGCAAGGATTCCGCTAAGAGGCATATGACAATGAACAACATCATAATCACCATGATACATTTCATCCTTTAGCTGTTTATATGCTTTCTTTATATCTTTTATGGACGGTTTTCTTAAAAAATCTATCTGATGTGTGATTATCCCCGTTTCCTCAAGCCTGCTGTTGTCCTTTCCATACACAACAACATTAAGATTTGTAGCATAATGAACTTCATATCCCATTTCCTGAAGAATCTTCACATTATTCATCTCATGCTGAGGTATAAAGCCACTAACCCTTGTAACAAGAAGTGCTTTCTTAACCTTTCCCACTTCTTCCGTTTTTTCCACATCTAAATTCTCTTTCAAAATCTTCCTCCAACTTATGCTATTGATTAAGCTTTTGCGAAACCCTCAATAAATTACATTTTATATGTGCAAATATTCACAGTGAAAAACTGCGTTTCGCAATCACATCATTGGTTATTCTTAACTATTTCCTTAACTATCTTCTCCACCGGCTCCTGTGCCGCATCATCTGCTTTCTCGGCTGTAACCTGATTGTCTGAAACACCTTCCGTTGCATCCTTCTTAAGAACCGTTTTTACTGTCATAAGTATAAGTTTTATATCAGTCCATAGTGAATAATTTTCTATATAAAACAAGTCAAGTTTTAATTTGTCATAAGGCGTTGTATTGTACTTACCATATACCTGTGCATATCCCGTAAGTCCCGCTTTTACTCTTGTCCTGAACGAAAATTCCGGCATTTCCTCGCAATACTGCTTCATTATCTCAGGTCTTTCCGGTCTTGGACCTACAAATGACATATCTCCCTTTATTATATTAAATAATTGTGGCAATTCATCGATACGGGTCGCCCTAATAAATTTTCCTATCGGTGTTATCCTGTCGTCATTTTCCTTTGCAAGCTTTGCGACACCGTCACTCTCAGCATTTACTATCATGCTCCTGAATTTGTATATCTCAAATTCACGCTCATATTTTGTGCATCTTACCTGTTTGTAAAATACCGGACCTCCATCATACAATTTTATTGCTATTGCCGTGATAAGCATAAACGGTGAAGCTATGACTGTCATTGGAATTGCAATGATAAGGTCTAGTGCTCTTTTAAACAATCTCTGGTCAAGGCTCAATGTATAGCCTTTTGAAAGCAAAAACGGTGTATCAAACACATGAATCCTGTCTGCTCCCATAAGTATTATGTCTGAGAGTTTCGGTATAACATATGCCCTCATTTTATGTGCATAACAGTATTTGAGCATATCGTTTCTCTTTTCGGCAGATATATCACCGATTATGACAGCCTGAAAATCTTTCATTTTCTCAGCTATCTTATCTATCCCCTCATCTATATTTACCGCATCATAGATTGCATACTTATCACGCCTTGCCTCAACCTTATATACAAGGTCTGCCGCCGGTCTTTCACCATATATAAGCAAAATCTTCCACGGCTGGAAAATTCTGTTGTAGAAATGGATTATCACAAAATTCCATATCGTGGAAAGAGTCATCTCAACTGCCATTGCAGCAATCATATACATGGGATTTACTATTCCGAATGCCAAAAGGCATATTACAAAATACATCACCATATTAGACAAAAACAGACTGAGATACTGCGACAGCATAACCTCAAGCCGCCTGTACTGCCCTATTTTCATGCTTCCATACATCGTTGAAAAAAAGAAAAGAATAAGTGCGTATAAACCAATCATAGCATAATGTCCTTTTCTGTAAAAAGTTGCCACAAACATCGTAGCTGCATAGTAATGAAACCATACATACATAAATACAAGTGACATAAGCACTATATTAACAAGCGATGCAAAAAAAAGTATCGTTTTTTTGTATGGGTCGTAATTTCTCATCTTTATCCTTAAACCTCGTTTCTTTATAAAACCTCCAAAACTCATTGTATATTCAAACAGATATTCGCAATCCTCTCTGTCGTTTATTGCTCTACGCAATAAAAATGGTTATGTTCATAAACTTACCATAAGGCAGAAAACTGCATTATCATTAAAAATATACGGTACAATACTTCTTATTCTACTAATTTCCTTATTTAATGTCAACTTTACTGTTGTTTCTTTTTAAAATATATGTATAATTAGATGTGTGTATCTGAACATAATCTATGTTTACATACATATATTTCAGTTTGCAAAATAGTCTATATATGTTCAATCTTTACAGCATACAGCTATTTTTGCAATCATAAAAAATTTTTAGGAGGTTTACCTATGGCATCTCAAAATGCTAAGAAAAAAGGCACAGCGGCTGAGCCAAAGTACCCATTAGGTCTTTTGCTCCCGATAATCGCCGTACTCAGCGTGATACCACTTATCACTTATATGTATTCTTATGAAACCAAACTTGGCAAGTTTGAATGGTACACAAGCCAGACTTCCGCAGTCGACTTTTTCCTTCACACAAAACTCATATGGTTTCTCGTTGCCTGTGCATGCATGATATTCTGTCTTGTCTATATGATATTTGCAGATGAACAGAAGGCTGCATGGTGCAAAATACTTATACCACTTGCAATTTATTGTGGCATTTCCTTTATTTCGGCTCTTGCATCCTCAAACAGAGATTTCTGTTTTTCAGGTATCTATGAGCAGTTTGAACCTGTCTGGGCTCTTATGGGATATTGCCTTACCGCATACTATTGTTTCTTTATAATGCGTACAGAAGCAGCAGTAAAGCGTATAATGCCGTGGTTTGTTGCCGGTATTACGGTTATGGTTCTGCTTGGACTCAGCCAGGCATTAAAGCACGATTTTTTCAGGACTTCACTCGGTCAGAAACTTATGACACCTTCTACATACAAGGGAGGTCCTCTTAAGTTTAATTTTGAGGAGGGGCGTACTTATCTTTCCCTCTACAATCCTAACTATGTAGGATTTTATGTCTGCCTTATAGTTCCTATTCTTGTAGGTCTTATATTTGCACTCAAAAAAGTGTGGGCGAAGATAGGCTGTACTGTTTTGATAGTATCTCTTATGCTTATTCTTTTTGCATCACAGTCGCGTGCCGGTATTCTTGCGGTTATCTTTTCTCTTATAGTTATGCTTCTCTGTATGAGGAAAGTGTTTATTAAAAATATCAAAATCGTTATTGCCGCAATCGCTGTTTTTATAGTTGCATTTATTGGAATAAATGTGGCAAACCAGGGTATATTGCTTGACAGAATGAAATCCATGTTCAGTACTGAAGCTGAATATCATCCGCTCAGCGAGATTACCACAAATGATGACAATGTTTCCATTGTTTATAATAATGAAACTCTTATCATCAAGTGTACTCAGGATGCTAACGGTACTGACCAGTTTTCACTTACTGACAAGTCAGGTAAAGAAGTGGCTTTCGCACTTAATGAGGACTCTTCAAGCTATGTTATAAATGATGAGAGATTTCCATTCTCATTCTCTTCTATCCGCTCTGACAGTTTCAATGGTTATCAGATTACGATAGATGATAAAACATGGTACTTTACAAATATGATGAAAGAAAATGATTCAACATTTTATACTTATGGTCCGGGTGGTGCCATTATGAAACTTACAAAACAGACCAAATCACTTTCTTTCCTTGAAAACCATTTCCATTTTGCAAATATGCGTGGATATATCTGGGCAAGAACACTTCCGCTTCTCAAGAAGTATTTCTTACTCGGTTCAGGTCCTGATACATTTATCATTGCGTTTCCTAACAATGACCTTGTCGGTCTTTACAATTCAGGACACATAAATGAGATTATTACAAAACCCCACTGTACGCTGATGCAGATTGGTGTACAGACTGGTGTTATCTCGCTTATCGCATGGCTGGTATTCTTTATATGGTACCTTGTCAGCAGCTTAAAACTCTACTGGAAACACGATTTTAGCGGTTATCTTCCAAAAATCGGAGTGAGTATATTTGTCGGTGTTATAGGCTACCTGATAATCTCACTCACAAACGACTCCTGTATAGCTGTTGCTCCTGTATTCTATGCAGTTACGGGTATGGGACTTGGTATCAATTACAAGTTGAAGAAAGACCAAAAAGAAACTGGGACAGCTCAGATTAAAGAGGTCGCAAAATAAATCAATAAAATTAAAGTAATTACAGCTTGCACTATTGCTGTGACACAGTAAAAAACAAAATATATTGTTTTATAAAAAAATAACACCAATTGCTTTTAAACGATTGGTGTTGTTTTTTTGTGTATATCATATATCATTGGTGTACGGCCCATTATACGATATACACTGATATAGTAAATCATATTCTCACAATCTGAAACTCTCTGGAGAGTGTACGGCCAATCCTTTGAACTTCGGACTATGTTGATATGTTTTACCTCGTGAGTAAGTATTTTACCTTTTTGCCATCCATAAATAATATCGGATTATTTTATCATTTTTTTAATGATTATTGTACAATTTCACGATTATTTCACAAATTATGCACAACAGGTGAACAAACTATCTATGTCAATATCTGAACCTGCTCATTGTATCGTCAAAGCTATTTATTTAATGTAACAGCCATTCATTTTATAATAATCCAAATGCTGAATGTTTGTCTATTTTGCAAGTTCAAGCATTTTCTGAAGCGGTTTACAGGCTTCATCCATTATATCATCAGGAAGAATTACTTCCTCCATCGGATTTTCCATTACATCTGCCACTTTTTCAAGGCTTACTTTCTTCATATTCGGGCAGAACTGTCTGTGTCCTACTGAATAGAACTTCTTGTCAGGATTCTGCTTGCTGAGTTTAAAGAATATGCCCATCTCTGTACAGATGATAAATTTCTTGCAGTCACTCTCTGTTGCATAATCAAGTATTCCTGCCGTACTTCCTATATAATCGGCAAGTTCGAGTACATCCTCAGTACATTCAGGATGTGCGAGCACGAGTGCGTCAGGATGATGCTCTTTTGCTTCTTTGACAAGCTCTGGGTCAATACTCTTATGGACATGACAAAATCCGTCATTGAATATAAACTCTTTTTCAGGCAACTGCTTTGCAACATATCTTCCAAGGTTATTGTCAGGCACAAAGAATATCCTCTTATTCTCTATATTTTTTACTACCTTGATGGCATTTGATGAAGTCACACATACATCTGATACTGCCTTTATCTCGGCTGTTGAGTTTACATAACAGACTACGGCAACATCGTCATACTGCTCTTTTACTTCTTTTATACGGTCAACCGTTACCATATGAGCCATAGGACAGTCGGCAGTCACATCTGCCATATATACATGCTTTTCAGGATTTAAGAGTTTTGCACTCTCACCCATAAATGACACACCTGCAAATAATATGTTTTTTGCCTCAACTTTTGTCGCAACCTTGCTTAAATAAAATGAGTCTCCAACATAGTCTGCTATATCCTGAACAGCACCATCTACATAGTAATGTGCAAGTATGACAAAATCGTTTTCTTTCTTTAATCTCTCAATCTTTTGAATAAGTTCTTCCATCTTTATCTCCATTTCGTTTTAATTATGTGCTAAATTAAATGCATCTTTCCCAAATCATGGCAGTTTGTCATAAATATTTTGCAATTTTCAATATTTGTAATACAGCCAGTATAAATTATAACTATCGTTTTTTATAAATTCCTGCAATCATTTATAAGGCTTTCTAACTGCTCATAATTTTCTACTTCATTTACTTGTCTGCGTATTGATGATGAATTCTTATAGCCTGCCGTGTACCAGCCGACATGTTTTCTCATCTCGCGTATGCCAAGATATTCACCTTTATATTCTATCTGCATTTTTGTATGTCTGAGTATCATAGCTGCCACCTCATCAAATGATGGCTTGTCCTGATATTGACCGCTTTTTTCAAATTCCTTTATCTGCCTGAATATCCACGGATTTCCTCTCGCACCTCTCGCTATCATAAGACCGTCGCAGCCTGTTTCATTCTTGCATCTTACCGCATCCTCAGGTGTAAATATGTCTCCACTCGCTATGACCGGGATTTTTACTGCTTCCTTTACTTTTCTTATTATATCCCAGTCCGCCGTTCCGGAGTAATATTCTTCCCTTGTCCTGCCGTGTACCGCAACGGCACTTGCACCGCTTTGTTCCATCATTCTTGCAAATTCAACGGCATTTATGTTTTCGTCATTAAAACCTTTCCTGAATTTGACCGTGACAGGCTTTTTTATCCTGTCTGATATGGCTCTCACTATTTTTGCGGCAAGTTCCGGATTTTTCATAAGTGCCGAACCCTCACCGTTGTTTACTACTTTTGGCACGGGACAGCCCATATTTATATCGAGTATGTCAAAGTTTCTGTATTCTATCTGCTCCGCCATATCCGCCATAAGTTCCGGTTCTGAACCAAAAAGCTGCAATGCTACCGGATGCTCCGTATCGTCTATCTGCCACAGGGGTTCTGTATTTTTATTTTTATAATAGATGCCTTTTGCACTTATCATCTCAGTGTAAAGCAGATCTGCACCAAACTCTTTACAAATCATGCGAAATGGCATATCCGTCACTCCTGCCATAGGTCCTAAAGCAAGATTACCGTCTATTTTTACATTTCCTATATAAAATTCACTCATAACTCTCTATTTTTTCTGTTTGCTGTGTATAAGCTGCAACCCTTTTAATGTGAGGTCACCGTCATATATCTCTATAGACTTGGTATTTTCATATACAACCTTTCCAAGCCCGCCTGTTGCGATGACTTTAGCATCCATAAGTCCGGATTCTTCCTTAATCTTTCTTATGATATACTCTGTCTGACCTATCGTTCCATAAAAAAGTCCCGCCTGCATTGCAGAAATAGTATCTTTAGCAATAATATTTCCGGGACATTTTATCTCTATCTCAGGAAGATTAGCCGTGTTATTCCAGAGTGCATTTGCCGATATTCTTATTCCCGGGCTGATAACTCCGCCCTTAAATGCTCCATCTGCCGTCACAAGATCATAAGTCGTCGCTGTTCCATAATCCACGACGATTATAGGTCCACCATAAAGTTCAAACGCACTTACTGCATCCACTATCCTGTCAGGTCCTATTTCTTTTGGGTTCATCGTATCTATTCTTATGCCTGTCTTTGTACCTGCTCCGACAACTATAGGATGGCAGTTGAGGTACTTGATTATACCACTCGTAAAGGAGTACATCATCTTAGGCACTACCGATGCTATTATAACCTCTGTTATATCGTCAGGCTTGTACCCTTTCTGCTCTAAAATATTGCACAATAATTCTCCATATTCATCTGATGTTCTCGGAACCTGAACAGTAAATCTGAACCTTGCTGCAAGTCTCTCTCCATCAAATACTCCAAATGTCACATCCGTATTTCCAACATCTACTGCTAATAACATGATTTTTTCCTCACATTTCTATATATGTTATCACACAAAGCCATATATAATTTATTATTCCTGCGTCTGTATAGCATCTAAATCTTCGTGTAATATCACTGCTTTATAATATTTTTCAAGTGATTCAAGAAGATCCCTTTTCTCATTTTGCAATGCTTTTATCTTTAATGCACTTCCTATCTCGTCAAATGAAAAATCGTCTTCCTCTGCTACGACATTCATGTAAAGGTTGCCCTCTTCATCATACTGTAATGAAAAAATTCCGCCTATCTCTGCCGTATAGAGTACACACATTATCTGTAATTCATCCTTAATTGTCTGTGGAAGTGAACTGAAATTTTCATTGAGATAATATTTCTGTTCATAGGCATTTGCCGCACACAATATCACCGCTTCACTGTTTATGTCAGCCTCATCATACATAGCCATACAACCCCCTTACTGATACTTCTCCCGACACAATGCTCTTAATGCCGTCTTTTGTCTCGACAAGCAGTGCACCGTCCTTGTCTATTCCTCTTGCGATACCTGTTTCTTCTTCCTTAGGATCTGCTGTCTCCGCCATGCCATAAAGCACTTTTACTTCACTGTCCATGCTTATGAGCATAGAATTATACTTATCGACAACCTGCGACAAATCATTTGTCTCAAGAAATTTTTTGTAATATTCATCAAATTTCTCTACAACCTTTGCTGTAAGTTTATTTCTGTTTGTCATTTTGCCTGTCTCCAGATATATTGAAGAAGCATTTTTTCTAAGTTCGTCAGGTATATCATCATCGTTTACATTTATGCCTATTCCTATAACGGCATAATTTACATAGTTCATCTCTGAACTCATCTCAGTAAGAATACCACATATTTTCTTTTTTTCAAGTACAATATCATTAGGCCACTTTATCTTTGTGTCCGCACCACACACATCTTTTATTGCTCCTGCAACAGACATTGCCGCAAGAAGCGTGATACCCGAAAGATGTTTAGGCTCAGTCTTTGGTCTTATGAGAAGTGTCATAAAAATATTTGCACCTTTTTTAGAGCACCATTTTCTGCCACGCCTGCCCTTGCCGTTTGTCTGCTCGTCAGCCACCAGCAAAATCCCCTCCGGCTCTCCTGCCTCGGCAAGCTGCTTTGCCTTTGTATTCGTTGAATCTATCGTGTCATATGTCACGGCTTTCTTGCAAATGCAGTCCTTGGGCAGATAACTTTCTATCGCTGGTGCATTTAATATGTCAGGCTCACTCTTAAGTTTATATCCCTTATTAGAAACTGACTCTATCTCAAATCCTTTTTCCTTAAGCTGCGTTATATTCTTCCAGACAGCCTGTCTTGACACGCCGAAACGCTCACACAAACTCTGCCCCGAAACACACTCATCTCCCGCTTCGCGTAAAATGCGTAGTAGCTCACTTTTCATGTCATCCTCTTTTCTGTGCCTTTTTGTACATTAACAAGTTTGTGCAAAGCACAAATCTTGAGTGTGAAAATTGCTGTTTACCATATTTTACAGGTTTTCCTGCTGTTAATTTTCACACTATTCCCTTTCTCCAAGTGTGGCAACCATAACTGCCTTTATAGTGTGCATACGGTTTTCGGCTTCATCAAACACAACTGACTGCTCTGACTCAAATACCTCGTCAGTAACTTCAAGTTCGCTCATTCCGAATTTCTCATAAACTTCTTTACCGATTTTGGTCTTAAGGTCATGGAATGCCGGAAGACAGTGCATAAATATCGCATCCCTGCCTGCATTTTCCATTACTTTTTTATTTATCTGATATGGTGATAAAGCTTTTATTCTCTCTGCCCATACTTCGTCAGGCTCACCCATTGATACCCATACATCAGTATAGAGAACATCTGCACCTTTTGTTCCACTCTCAACATCCTCAGTAAGTGTAATAGAACCGCCTGATGCCTTTGCATATTCCTGACACTGTTCAACAAGTTCCTGATTTGGGAAATATTCCTTTGCAGTACAAGCCGTAAAATTCATCCCCATCTTTGCACACGCTATCATAAGCGAATTTCCCATATTATAACGGGCATCCCCCATATATACGAGTTTTACACCTTTAATCTTTCCTAAATGCTCTTTGATGGTAAGTAAGTCAGCAAGCATCTGTGTAGGATGATATTCATTTGTAAGACCATTCCATACCGGAACTCCTGCATATTTTGCAAGTTCTTCTACAATATCCTGTCCATATCCACGGTACTCGATACCGTCAAACATTCTTCCGAGAACCCTTGCAGTATCAGGTATACTCTCCTTTTTGCCTATCTGTGAACCGGACGGGTCAAGATATGTAACTCCCATACCCATATCATTTGCTGCAACTTCAAAAGAACATCGTGTGCGTGTGCTTGTCTTTTCAAATATAAGTGCGATATTTTTATCTGTGTAGTTTTTAATTGATACTCCGTTTTTCTTTTTCGCCTTTAAATCAGCCGACAGATCAAGCATATACTGTATCTCTTCCGGTGTAAAGTCCTTTAAAGTAAGAAAATTGCGTCCTTTTAAATTGATAGCCATTGATATGTCCTCCATTTCTTTTTTATACTATGATGTAATAATACACATATAGAGTCTGCCAGTGACAGACTCCTACTTTTTAATATTAAAACAGGTACTTGCGAAATTCTCGCAACATATAATCATTTTCGCAACAACCTAATTCTCTTTTGCAATCTCGGTTACTGATTTTGCAAGTCCCGCAAGCCCTTGTATCTCTGACGGAATGATTATCTTTGTTGCTTTTCCATCTGCTGCCTTTGCAAATGCATCAAGGCTCTTTAATTTGATAACATTGTCGGATGCAGCCGCATCGTTAAGCATCTTTATACCATCTGCGTTTGCCTGCTGAACCGCAAGTATAGCCTGAGCCTGACCTTCAGCCTCACGGATAGTTGCCTCTTTTTTGGCTTCGGCTCTAAGTATCGCAGCCTGCTTCTCAGCCTCCGCATCAAGGATTGCTGACTGTTTCTTTCCCTCCGCAACAAGGATTGCCGACTCTTTTTCTCCCTGTGAGCGAAGGATTGCTTCACGCTTTTCACGCTCTGCCTTCATCTGTTTTTCCATCGCATCCTGGATTGCTGCCGGCGGAATGATATTCTTAAGCTCGACTCTGTTTACCTTTATTCCCCATGGATCTGTCGCCGTGTCAAGTGATGAACGCATTTTTGCATTTATAATCTCTCTTGATGTAAGTGTTTCATCAAGTTCAAGCTCACCGATAACATTTCTAAGCGTTGTAGCTGTGAGATTTTCGATAGCCATTATCGGATTTTCAACACCGTATGTATAAAGTTTAGGATCAGTTATCTGATAAAAGATAACAGTGTCTATTCTCATTGTTACATTGTCTTTTGTAATAACCGGCTGTGGTGGAAAATCTGCAACCTGCTCTTTTAAATCTACTTTTCTTGCAACTCTGTCTATAAAAGGGATTTTAAAGTGGATTCCAACTCCCCATGTCCCCTGATATCCTCCAAGTCTCTCAATAACATACGCCCTTGCCTGTGGTACTACATTTATACATGACAAAAGTATAATTACAATCAATATTACTAAAGCTGCTAAAAATGGCATTTTCATATCTCCTTTCTACCAATTCTGCTTTTCTACAAGCAATTTAACTCCATTTACCTCTTTTACTTTGACTTTTGAACCCTCAGGAATGATTTCATTGTCATCAACACTCCTCGCTGTCCACTCAAGCCCTCTTACAACAACCGCACCTTTCTGGTTAAAGTTGTCAATCTCCTCTGTAACCTTTGCTTCTTCACCGATAATACTGTTTATATTTGTCTTTGTCCTGCTGTTATTTAGGTATTTTTCTGCAATAGGTCTTGTAAAACAGAACAATACCACCGATACGGTCAAAAACAATGCAAACTGCACGATGAGCGGAGCATGAAAAAGTGCTGCAACAACCGCTGCTAATGCTCCTGCCGCAAACCATATGGTCGTAAGCCCCATAGTGATTATCTCAATGACAAGCAGTATCGCCATAGCAATAAGCCAATACATCGGTTCCATATTTTCCTCCTCTCCTATACCATAATCTCTCAGTATCTTTTCAAAACGAATTATTTTGGCTGGATTTCCGAGAGTATATGATTTGTACGATTTTATCGCATTTATTCACTGAATATAGCTCAAACAACTGTATTTGTCAACTAAATGATACTTTCGTTTCTCTATTCAACTATTATTCACAACCTCAAATAAACTAAATAACAGACTATTTTCGTTTCTGTCTCGCCATCTCATACATTATTATGGCGGCTGATACTGCTGCGTTAAGCGACTCCAATTTTCCCTCCATAGGAATCCTGATACGCTTTGATGCTTTTTCAAACACTGCATCAGATACACCGTTTGCTTCATTGCCTATTATAAAGGCGGAACCCTTTGTGTAATCAACACAGTCATATACCTCACTGCCCTCCATTGCCGTTGCATACACATCATATCCGGATTTTTTAATCTCTTCTATAATGTCTATAAGCGACTCAACATAACAGAACTTAACCCTGAATATTGCTCCCATCGTTGAACGCACCACTTTAGGATTAAAAAGGTCAACGCTCTCCTTACTCATGATAACACCGGACATTCCAGCCCCCTCCGATGTTCTTATTATAGTACCTAGATTGCCGGGGTCTCTTAAATCATCCAAAAGTACCCACGCTTTTCTCTCATCCGACAGAATTTCTTTAACATCGTACTCGGGCATATTGACTATAGCAAGAACTCCCTGAGGTGTAACCGTATCGGAAATCTGTTTAAAAACATTATCGGCAACAACCTCATACGGTATTCTTTCAAGCTTATCACCAAGTCTCTGTGCCGTCCTGTCAAAAGCAGACTCCGAAACATATAATTTATCGAGCTTATCAAAATTGATTGCTTCAAGAACCATCTTAATCCCCTCTGCAACAAATTTCTTAGTCTTTCTTCGCTCCCTCGCCTGCTTCTGAAGTTTTATAAGTTCTTTAATCTGTCCGTTAGACTCGCTTGTGATTATTAAATCCTTTGATTTCAAACCAAATCTCCTCTTTAAAACAATATATATACATAAATGTATGCAAATCCCAAACATATATAATGCGTGGTTGCATACAATTATTTTTGTAGCAAAATTTATTTTAACATTAGCATACCGACATTATTATTCTGTCGTAATATTTGCTTGGATTGTGCAGCTATAACAAATAATGTTAGCCGGCATTTTTGTCACCGTCAGTACTCAGTCAGCGTCTTTTGCTGACTTTATGTACTGCTACGAGTGACAACATAGCGAAAGCGTGCCGGCGGTATTATTCTGTTATAGCTGCACAATCAACACAACCTACATAATTTCGCAGCTGAAAAAACTTACTCCTCGCTCATCTTCGCAAGTCTTGCCGTCTGGTCTGCCGCAATGATATTTTCAAGAAGCTCATTTATATCACCGTCAAGTATCTCTCCAAGTCTGTGGCTTGTGTACTTTATTCTGTGGTCTGTAACCCTGCCCTGTGGGAAGTTGTATGTTCTTATCTTCTCTGAACGGTCACCTGTTCCTACCTGACTTCTTCTCTCTGCCGCCTGCTCGCTGTTTGCCTTTTCCTGCTCCATGTCATAAATTCTTGAACGGAGAACTTTCATGGCTTTATCTTTATTTTTAAGCTGTGATTTCTCATCCTGACAGGTTACGACTATTCCCGTAGGGATATGTGTGATTCGTACTGCCGAGTCCGTTGTATTTACACACTGACCGCCGTTTCCTGATGCTCTATACACATCAATCTTACAGTCATTAGGGTCTACATGAACATCAACTTCCTCAACTTCCGGCATAATTGCCACCGTTGCCGTTGATGTATGAATTCTTCCACCCGACTCCGTAGAAGGTATTCTCTGCACACGATGAACACCACTCTCATATTTAAGTTTTGAGTACGCACCTGCACCTATTACCATAAATACGATTTCTTTGAAGCCACCGATTCCATTCTCGCTCGCACTCATAACTTCTACTTTCCAGCGGTTTGCCTCGGCAAATTTTGAATACATCCTGAAAAGGTCTGCCGCAAAAAGTGCTGCTTCATCTCCGCCTGCACCTCCACGGATTTCGACAATAACATTCTTCTCATCGTTAGGGTCTTTTGGAAGCATGAGAATTTTAAGCTCCTGCTCACATTTCTCAACAGTTTCCTTGCACTCATTAAGTTCCTCTTTTGCGAGTTCACGCATATCCTCGTCACTCTCCTCGTCAAGTATCGCAAGACTGTCCTCTATTCCATCTTTTGCAGCCTTGTATTCCTTGTACTTTTCAACGATAGGAGTAAGTTCGTTCTGCTCACGCATAAGCTCCCTGTATTTTTTCTGGTCATTGATAACCTCCGGCTCAGTGAGCATCATGTTTATCTCTTCCAATCGTCCTACAAGTTCTTCTAATTTATCAAACATCGTTTTTCCTCCATATAAAAATATTGTTTATATTTATATTCAGTGTATAAATCCTAAAAATCTTTAAAGCAAAGCCTGTGTATTCTTTTTTGCATAACAAAATTTCAACTTTTATTTTACAGCCATAACAACCCTGTCATTTTCACACAAATCTTTCTTTACGATAACCTCTTTAAAGCCCTCGTTTTCAAAAATCTCTTTTACGGCTCTGCCCTGGTCATGCCCTATCTCCATAAACATCATCCCCGGACCGGCAAGATGTTTTTTTCCCTCTTTTGCAAGTATGCGGTAAAACATAAGACCATCCTCTCCGCCATCAAGTGCAAGCATCGGGTCATGCTCCCTCACCTCCGGTTCAAGAGTTTTTATCACATCGGGTCTGATATAAGGCGGATTTGATACTATAATATCATATTTTCCGTTTATTTTCTCAAACATATCACTTTCTATAAAATAAACCTCAGCTTCATTTGAAGCCGCATTTTTCTGTGCAACCTCCAGGGCCTTTTTAGAAATATCAGCACCGGTACATTCTGCTGTTTCCTCAAGTTTTTTCAGTGATATTATAATACAGCCTGAACCCGTACACATATCAAGTATCTTCTTTCCATGTGCAAAGGGAAGGACATTTTCGACAAGGCACTCCGTATCCTGTCTTGGAACCAGGACATTTTCATTTACAAAAAAGTCAAATCCCATAAATTCCTGAGTTCCCGTTATATGCTGCAATGGTATATGTTCTTTTCTCATATGGATAAGTGAGAGGTATCTGTCTTTTATTTCATCAGACACTTCCATATCTCTATCAAGAAAAAATTTTGCCCTGCTCATCCCCGTAATATACTCAAGCAGATACCATGCGTCAAGCTCTGCATCTGAAATATTTGATGACACGAGTTCATTTTCTCCGCTTTTTAACAATTCCTGATATGTTATCATGTTAATCCTCATTCCTGCACATACTTTTGAATTACTGATATGTTATCATCGTAATCCTCACTTCCGTACCTTTTGTCTGAACACGATACAAAAACTGCATATATATCTTTTATAGTCACTCTGCATCCTTATTTTTCTGAAACTCTTTCCAGTCAAAGACAGCCTCTACCGAAGCTATCGCAACTTCTATCATAGAGTCATCTGGTTCTTTTGTCGTTAGTTTCTGTATAAGCATACCCGGCTTACTCAGTGCATTTACAATGCTGTTTTCTGATTTTCCCGCAAGCCGTATAAACTCATAGGAAACTCCGGCTATAACAGGCACCAGCAAAATCCTACACAAAATCTTAAGCCACATATTATCAACTCTTATAAATATAAAAAATATAATACTTATAAATAATACTATAAAAATGAAACTTGTTCCACATCTTTTATGTTCTCTCGACTGTTTTTTTACATTTTCGACAGTCAGTGGAAGCATATGTTCAACACAGTTTATTGTCTTGTGCTCTGCTCCGTGATACATAAAGACACGCTTTATATCTTTAACAAAGGAAATCGCAAATACATAACCGATAAACAGTAAAATCCTTATAACTCCCTCTATCACTGCAAGAAGTTTTTCTGATGCGACAACTTTTTTCAAAAGTTCTGATATGAAAAACGGTAAAATCATAAAAATCCCAACCGCAAGTATTATCGACAAAATGACCGTAAAAGTCGTTTCCACCTTTTCACGCTTTTCCTTTTTGTCCTCGTCAATCTCCTCTGCATCATCTTCCTCGTCCTCAAAATATTTTGATGAGTCCGTAAGGCTTTTCATTCCGAGTACCAGCGACTCGACAAAAGTCACAACACCTCTTATTATAGGCAGGTCGCAGATAAAGTATTTATCTCTGAGACTTTTGCAAGTTCCTTCTTCTACCTCAATCTCTCCGTCAGGTTTTCTGACGGCAACGGCATATCTGTCTTTATTTTTCATCATGACACCCTCAAGAACAGCCTGCCCTCCTATACCTGATGGTTTTACTACCGATTTTTTGTTCATATAATACCCTCCAAATGAAAAAGAGCAAAACCAGCGTTTTGCTCCTGGTTTCACACTACTTCACGAGCATTTACCTATACAATGAAAAATGGTCACAGCCCCCTTTTGGTTGCTGTGACCATCTATAAGACCGAATCTTACATTATTCTTATACTAAAGTCATTGATACAGTACACTAATTTAGTTTGCCTGCATTCCATATTTACGGTTGAACTTGTCAATCGCACCACGAGCCTTAACAGCTTTCTGCTGACCTGTGTAGAAAGAATGACATTTTGAACAGATTTCTACATGAATTTCTTCCTTTGTAGAACCAGTTACAAACTCATTACCACAGTTGCAAACAACTTTAGCCTGATAATAATTAGGATGAATTCCCTCTCTCATGTCTTATGACCTCCATTCCGCTGCCATCACGACAGCAAATACATATCACGAAAAAGATCACACCCAGAATGTAGGACTGTATCTTTTCGATTTCAATTTTCAACACAACTTCATTATTATAACACACTTAGTATAAAAGTGCAAGCACATTTTTATTTTTTGTAACAGTTCCGCCCAAAAAAGATAAGTCAATAATACACGAGCTTGCTCGATGTATTATTGGCTTGTTTTTTTGGGCGGAATAGCCTTTCATTTATGAAATGAGGGCAAAGCCCTCGCGAGTGCGCTCAGATGGAACAAATTTATTTGTTCCATCCTCACTTTGCTTTCGCGTAAATAAACACAAGCTGCATAGCAGCGACTGACAGCTCGCTGGCAGGTTTACGAATGTAATAAATGAGAGGCTGAACTGATTTTAGAAATGTATCTTTCTTATCATTTCAACAAATTCCCTGTTGTTTCTTGTCTTTCTGAACAAATCTATGATTTTTTCCACAGCTTCATCATTTCTCATTGAGCTGAAAGCCTTGCGTATGCGGTAAGCCGCATCTTTCTCATCCTGTGTGAGTAAAAGGTCGTCTCTTCTAGTGCTTGATTTTGGAAGATCTATAGCCGGGAATACTCTCTTTTCCGAGAGTCCTCTGTCGAGAACCATTTCCATGTTACCTGTTCCCTTAAACTCCTCAAATACAACATCGTCCATCTTGCTTCCCGTATCGACAAGTGCCGTTGCAAGTACGGTAAGGCTTCCGCCCTCTCTCATATTTCTCGCTGCACCAAAGAATTTCTTCGGCATATGAAGTGCAGCCGGGTCAAGACCTCCGGAAAGTGTTCTTCCGCTCGGTGACACCGTGAGGTTGTAGGCTCTTGCAAGTCTTGTGATACTGTCAAGAAGTATCGTAACATCCTCGCCATGCTCAACAAGTCTCTTTGCTCTCTCGATTACCATCTCTGAAACTCTCTTGTGATTTTCAGGAAGTTCGTCAAATGTGGAGTAGATAACATCAACATTGTGTCCCATGATAGACTCTTTTATATCAGTAACTTCCTCAGGTCTTTCATCTATAAGAAGAACAATAAGGTTCATTTTAGGATAATTTGTCTTTATAGCCTTTGCAACCTGCTTAAGAAGTGTTGTCTTTCCTGTCTTTGGCTGAGAAACTATCATTCCACGCTGTCCCTTGCCGATAGGAGCAATTATATCCATCATTCTTGTTGAGATAGTCGCACCGTCCGTCTCAAGTCTTATCTTTTCATTTGGAAAGATAGGTGTGAGCTGTTCAAACTTTGGTCTTGCCAAAAGATCTTCTACCGGATAACCATTTACAGTAACAACATACAGCAATGCCGCAAATTTCTCACTCTGGCTTCTGACTTTCAAATTTCCCTTAAGAATATCTCCCGTGCGGAGTCTGTATTTCTTTATGAGTGCATGAGATACATAAACATCATTATCACCCGGCAGGAAATTGTCGCATCTGATAAATCCATAACCCTCTGTCATTATCTCAAGGATTCCCTCTCTTGACTCACCGCTGTCAAGCTGACTTAAATCAGGCTGCTTGTCAATATCCGCTGTGTTCTGTGCAGCATTATTCTGGTAACCCTGATTTCCATAACTGCCATTCTGATAACCGTTGTTTGAATATGAACCTGACTGGTTCTGATAATTGTTGTTTTGATTATAGCCGCCGTTCTGATAATTATTACTCTGGCTGTAATTGTTCTGTCCGTAACCGCCATTCTGACCGTAACCACCGTTTTGATTGTAACTGCCATTCTGATAGCCGTTGTTATAACCATTCTGTGAATATCCGCCGTTTGACTGACCGTTATTCTGGTTATAATTATTCTGATAACCGCCATGATTAGAATTTGACTGGTAGCCGTTCTGAGAATAACCCGGATTTTGATTTAAATAAGGATTATTGCCCTGTCTTTGATTCATTCTGCCGTTGTTTCTCTGCTGTCCACGCACATTGCCTGTTCTTCCGTATGATGACTGGATGCCACCCTCTCTCCTGTTTTTATATGTATTTTTATGTTCTTCATTATAATCATTTCTCACATACGAATTCTGAAACTGTGGTCTTTTTTCATCTGCGTTCTCAATTTTATCACTGTTCTTTAAATCTGACTCTGCTGTTCCTGCCTGTTCAGCCACATTATCATGTTCTGCAGCCGGAATATCATCTTTCTTTTCTTCTTTTTTTCTGTTTTCTGTCTTTTTTATCTTAACATCTGCTGATGCATTTTCAGCATTGTCCACTGCACTTTCTGCCACATTTGACGACTGCTTCTTTTCAACTTCCAAAAGTAACTCTAAAAGCTCTCTTTTCTTATAAGTTGTTACATTCTTCACGCCCATCTTTCTGCCTGCAACCCTAAGTTCAACAAGAGACATTTTTTCTAAATCTGACATTATTTTGCTCCTTTACAAATACATTTTGATTTTTCTTTGATTGTTTAATTTTTAAATTATATTGACGATTCCGGGATTTTAATTTCACGATAGTGTCTGAATAATTTTATAATACTTTCAATTTACTATACACAATCTTTTAGCATTTGTAAAGGATAAAAAAAGCAAGGCTGACCTGTTACATCAGCTCAGCCAAAAAAATAATTGACAATGCAATAAATTAAATACTAAATTCTCTTTTTATGGCGGAACAGCCTTTCCTCAATCAACATTAAGCTTTTTGTTTAAAAGGTACACACTCATTCCGCAATAAAATGTCATCATCACTATCATAAGTATGATACTTCCGATAAGAACATCACTTATATATGCATTGAGAACTCCCATATCAGGTGCCTCCGCACTTTCCACAAGCTGCGTCATCATTCCTCTCCCTGCTGCTGCGATGACAACAAAAGCTATTGAAAATACCTGCATTACGACATAACCTATAAAGTATGTCAAAAAAGAACATACATCTTTATTCATTTTCTTTCCAAATGAATAACCGATCGTAATCGATCCAAATAGTTGGCTTATTCCGTATAATGCTCCCACTACTAATGAAATAACAACAAGCCACTGGCTCAGTATGGTAAAACCGCTCTCTTTCATGCCATCTGCAAATCCTTTTATGAATTTTATGCACCACAAAGGGCTGCCTACCGATATAGACATTGTTATATATGCCCCCACAATATTTATGATAAACAGTATCAATGCAGACAAATATTTAGATGTGAATATCATAGTCTCGCTTACGGGAAGTGTATGTGTCAGATAGCTTTCATCTTTAAACATACTTTTTCTGTAATATAATACACTGGTTATTATCGTAATGGCAAATCCTGCTCCCACACTCAAAATATGCAGTATAAATAAAATATTTTCCAGCACAATCCATTGAACCGCTCCCGGATAAGCTTTATAAAGTTTTTCCATTATCAGGTGTAAAATGGCAAACAATGTTATCAAACTATATGCCCCTGCAATTACTTTTATATTTGACTTTACATCATGTTTTATAAGTTTCTTTAGCATGAAAACACCTCCCTGAATAAAGCGTCAACTGACTTTTCTTTTTCCATCCTGAGTTCATCCACATCACTGTGAAGCATCACTTTTCCCTCTTTCAGAAAAACAACCTCATCAAGTATCTGCTCAACATCCTGAATAAGATGGGTAGATATGATAACCGTCGCATCCTCTGAATAATTGCTTATTATGGTTTTTAAGATATAATCTCTTGCGGCAGGGTCAACACCGCCCATCGGTTCATCGAGTAGATACAGCTTTGCTTTTCTGCTCATTACCATGATAAGCTGAACCTTTTCCCTGTTTCCCTTTGAGAGAGATTTTAGTTTGCTCTCTTTGTCAAGACTAAGTTCCCCAAGCATCGCATCCGCCTTTTTTGCATCAAAGTCCTCATAAAATTCTTGAAAAAAGCTTACCACTTCTTTTATCTTCATCTCCGGTGAAAGATAACTCCTCTCAGGAAGATATGAAACTATTTTCTTTGTCCCGACCCCTATCCTTTTGCCGTCTATGAGAACTTTTCCCTTATCTTTGCTTAAAAGACCACTCAAAGTCTTTATAAGAGTAGTCTTGCCGTGACCGTTCGGTCCGAGAAGTCCCACTATCTTTCCGCTTTCAATCTTAAGTGTCAGATTATCAAGAGCTTTAACACTGCCATAGTTTTTCGATAGATTTTCACATTCTAATATCATCATGACCTCCATTTCCGCACAGACTCCCGTGCATCTAAAGTCTGCATCAAATATATGCAGACACAAATCCTGTATGTGAAAAAATTTTTTATGCTAATTCCTTACCAAATTCATGCCTAAATTTCATTTTCCATGCTTTTATCAAAATCCCCACGCTTTGGTAAAGTTAATTTCTTCACGCTGACTTTACTTATTTTCAGATATATATTTGTTTAACATTTCTATAATCTGTTCTTTTTTATATCCCATTTTCTCCATCTGAGCCACAAATGTTTTTATACACTCCATTGTCATTTCCTCCTGCAGCCTGTCTGTCTTTTCCTTATTGTCTGATACAAATCTCCCAGCCGTCCTCTGCGAATATACAAGTCCCTCTCTCTCAAGTTCGGCAAGTGCTTTTTGCATCGTATTTGGATTTACTCCCGCTTCTAAGGCAAGCTCCCTGACTGACTTTAATTTACTTCCGGCTTTCCACTCCCCAGCCACTATACGCTCTTTTATCTGGCTGATTATCTGCTGATAAATAGGCTGTTCATCATTGAATTTCCAAACCAATCATATATCCTCCTTTCCTTGTTCCACATTGTATCATTGTATTACTCACTTAGTACAATAATACTGTAATACAGTTTTTATAAAATGTCAACACTTATTTATATTTTTGACCAAACTTTTCATATATGGTATTCTTATCTATGTAACATTCATTTTTATATGCGGTATCGCAAACTTATATAAAAATTTCAAATCATATATCAGTAAAACAAACGGAGGAAATAAAAATGACAAACAGCGAAAAAGCTATTGCACTTCACAAAGAATGGAACGGAAAAATCGACACAACACCAAAATGTCATGTAAAGTCAAGAGAAGACCTTGCTATCGCATACACACCCGGTGTCGCTGAGCCTTGCAAGATAATCGCAAAAGATAAAAAAGAAGCATACAACTATACCATCAAATCAAATACTGTTGCCGTTGTCTCTGACGGCAGTGCCGTTCTCGGTTTAGGCAATATCGGTCCTGAGGCTGCCATGCCTGTTATGGAGGGAAAAGCTGTTTTGTTTAAGGAATTTGGCAATGTAAACGCATTTCCTATCTGCCTTGATACGCAGGATACCGAGGAGATAATAAAGACCGTTATAAATATAGCACCTGCTTTTGGTGGCATCAACCTTGAAGATATATCAGCTCCAAGATGTTTTGAGATAGAGACAAGATTAAAAGAAGCACTTGACATTCCTGTTTTCCATGACGACCAGCACGGTACGGCTATCGTTGTCCTCGCCGGAATAATAAACGGTCTTAAGGTTGTCGGAAAGACAAAAGAAGAATGTCATGTAGTTGTAAACGGTGCCGGTTCTGCCGGAGTTGCCATTACTAAACTTCTTCTCAGATACGGCTTTAAGGATGTTGTTATGTGCGACAAATCAGGTATTCTCTCAAAAGCAAGTGATGACCTTAACTGGATGCAGAAAGAAATGATGGAAGTTACAAACCTTACAGGAAAAACAGGTACTCTCGCAGACGCACTCAAAGGTGCGGACATTTTTGTAGGTGTGTCAGCTCCGGGCATTGTATCAGAAGATATGGTTAAGAGCATGAATAAGGATGCCATCCTCTTTGCAATGGCAAATCCTGTTCCTGAGATAATGCCTGATGTGGCAAAGAAAGCCGGTGCAAAAGTTGTCGGCACAGGCCGTTCAGATTTTCCAAATCAGGTAAACAATGTCGTTGCTTTCCCTGGTATATTCAAGGGTGCACTTGAAGGCCACGCAAAACAGATAACTGAAGAAATGAAACTTGCTGCTGCACTTGCTATCGCAGGGCTTGTAGACGAAAAGGATTTAAATGAGGACAATATCATGCCCGAAGCCTTTGACCCTCGTGTAGCAGATGTGGTATCTCAGGCAGTAAAGGCAAACATAAAGTAACTTAATATATGAAAAAAAATGAACATATAAAACGGTGGGGCGAAAAACCTTACTACTCTCTCGATTATTATTTGAAAAAAACTTTCGGTGAAAAAATATATAAAGTTGCCCTTGACGGAGGCATGAGCTGTCCAAACCGTGACGGCACTGTCTCCACGGGCGGCTGTATATTCTGCAGCAACGGAGGTTCGGGGGATTTTGCCATAAAACATGATAAAGACAATGACATAACAAGACAGATTGAAACCGGAATAAATTCACTAAAGGCAAATGAAAAATTTGTTGGAGAAAAATTTATAGCATACTTTCAGTCATTTTCAAATACATATGCTCCCGTTTCATATCTTGAAGATATTTTCTTGCAGGCAATAGACCACCCTCTTATATCAGCTCTTTCCATCGGCACAAGACCCGACTGTTTCTCATCTGAAATATATGACCTTATTGAAAGGCTGAACCATATAAAACCGGTCTGGGTAGAACTTGGTCTACAGACAAAGCATGAAAAAACTGCTGAGTTTATAAACCGTGGTTATACACTGGAGGTATTTGAAAAAGCCGTTCATGAACTTAGAAAGCGAAACATAACCGTTATCGTCCATGTCATAATCGGACTTCCGGGCGAAAATGCCGATAATCTATATGAAACTATCGATTATCTTAATCAAATGGACATTCAGGGCATAAAGCTGCAGCTTCTTCATATCCTAAAAGATACTGCTTTAGCTGACCTTATGGGAAGTTTTCATATATTGACACCGGACGAATATATAGACATACTATGTGAATGTATAGCAAAACTCTCGCCTGACATAGTTATACACCGGCTTACCGGAGACGGACCGAAAGATTTACTTATAGCACCTGAATGGAGCAAAAACAAACGACAGGTTTTAAATACCCTGAGCCATGAATTAAAGGTGCGTGGCATATATCAGGGACAAAAACTTAAAAGAAATGGGGGATTTTAATGACACCTGAATCACGAAAGCTGTATAAACTGATAATACTTTATTTTTTAAGTCTGACTAAACAGCCAATGTCAAACGCTATCATCTCTGATTTTATCCTTACAAACAATTATACGGATTATTTTTCAATACAGGAAACGCTCACCAACCTGCTTGAAGATGATATGATAGAGAGTGAGCAGACGCACGCAACTTCATATTATAAGATAAAGCCTGCCGGTCAGGAAATACTTACTTTCTTTGGCAAACAGCTCCCTGACAGCACAAAGGCACAGATACGAAAATATCTCTCTGAAAATAGGGTAAGCATTGTAGAGAATACCTCGATACATACTGATTACACCCATGTCAAAAACAAAGAGTACATCGCCCGCTGTTCAATAGTAGAACGAGGCAGTGTACTCCTTGAAGTCTCCCTCAATGTACCGACCGAGGAAGAAGCGATACAGGTATGCAAAAACTTTAAAAAGAAAAATGAAAAGATTTACAGTCTTTTATTCAGCGAATTGTCGGTAGAGTAATCTGCCGGCTTTTCTTATTCATAATTTCTCTCATCATTCTCCCTAAAAATCCATCGGAATTATAACAATCGCACTAAACTCATCACCCTCCGGCTCAAACAGATAAAATCCGTCATATTTTTCAACTACTTTTATAACATTTTTTATACCTATACCATGAAGCTCATTATTTTCTCTTTTTGTCGAAAGAAATCTCTCCCCGTCTTTTCTAAGATTTCCGTCAAAAGTATTTTTCACGGATACAATAAATTTTTCATCTTCAATAACGGTCTTTAACTTTATCATCTTTCTGCCATTGCATTTTTCAACTGCCTCGATGGCATTATTTAAAAGATTTGACAAAACTAAAATAAGCTCCCCCTCCATCATCGTAATTCCTGCCAGGTCATTTATTTTACATATGAATGAAGCTCCTGCCCTCTTTGCCTCGTAATATTTTGTGTTCAATATAATATTTACCACCGAATTATTTGTATCTATGACATCTTCCCCTGCCATATTTCCATCGCTCAACTTTTTCAGATAATCCGAAAGTTCATCATACTCTTTTTTCTGAAGCAGTCCCCCAATATATAAAAGGTTATTTCTATATTCATGTGATATACTTCTCTGCTGCTTTACATTCTCTTCGAGCGACTCATACATTTCCTGCTGTTTCTTTACATCCATCTCAAACATAAGCTTTTCCCGCTTTAACTTTGCTTTTTCAGCAAGGTCATCCATAAAAAATATCACAAGTATGTTCATTGCTATAAGGCTTACCATAACTATCCAGACAAATTGCATTTCATTTTGAAACTTTACTGCGATTTCTATTTTAAGTGTAAATAAAATACAGGCTATTGATATGATGGGAAATATCATCAAAAAGAATACATCTGTTGTCTCGACACTTTCAAGCCATCTTCTGCTCATACATTTTTTGAAGATAAGTATAAGCAATAACAATACCGACTTGCTCAACAGTATTACAAACACATTTATACTATATGAGCCATTTGTATCAATTTTAAATACATTGCTATCTATCAATATTGTTATTATATCAGCAGCAAGCAGCAAGAATATAAATAAAACTGATACTATAACTGCCCTTTCAAACTTTTTCTTTTCCATAATCATACTCACGGTTACAAGAATGACTATATTTAATATCTGTTTTAGTATAGGACTTTGTCCAAAAACATCACTTACAATAAGAACCAGCGTTGCCATAATAAATACATAGACAACTCTCGTCCATTTTTTAAATCTAAACTCGGGTTTATAAAACGACGAACTGAATATCAAAAAGCATGACATTTCAATAAGTATAATCAGATAACTCTGTAAAACATTCATTATAATTTTCCTCTCTGCTTTATATATTCACTGGCAACGGATTTATACTTCTGTTTTGATACCGGAAGTTCCCTTCCATTTACAAGCTTTGCATAATATCTCTTTACATCACACACATAATCCATATTAACGATAAAACTCTGGTGAATCCTGACAAACTTCTCCTCTTTAATCTCCTGCTCTATATCATTCAGCTTTTTATAAACTGTATATTCTTTTTCGCTGTCATTCTCAACTAAATGAAAACACGCCCTATGTAAAAAATTTTCAATATAGACTATGTTGTCAATATTTACCTTTTTTTCTCTCTGTTCAACAAAATCATATACAAGCTCATGGACGCTTCTTCCCATTTTTTCTAAAATAACATTCAAAGCCTCGATAATGTCAGATTCTATAGTTGTCTCATCTTTTATTATATATCTTATGGCATCAACCTTATATCCTGCCAGTGAATACTCAATAAAACCGGTCACAAATACAAGAAATGTCCTGTCACTGTATTTTCTTAGATCTTCAGCCGTTTTTATCCCGTCCATCTCTTTCATATTCACATCCATAAAAACAATATCATACCCGCTCATAGCTTTTTCTAAAGCTGCAAACTCCTCACCCGACTGATAAATGTCTATCTTATATGGAAATCCTGCTTTTTTTATATGCTTCTCGATATATCCCCGCAGCCTGTCTATAATAACCTTTTCATCATCACATATAGCTATTTTAATAATATCAGTCCCCAAATATGTTTCCTCCTTTGTGATTTATACAATAACTATAACACAAAATAGAGATTATGAACAAAATTCTGACTGAGAGGTCAAAATAATGGACTGAAATGCAAAAATGGCACTTATCTATAAAAAATAATAAATGCCATTTATAAAAATCACATACTTTTCTTAATCATCACTAATTTTTTTTGTAAATTCTTCAATTCTCTTAATGTTCCATGAAAAATATATTCTTCAGAATTTAACAATATATCCAATTGTTTCAATGCACTTTCAACATACTGTTCAGCATAATTATCCCAATCATATTTCTCATAATACCTTATAGCATTTCTAGCATAAGTTAAAATATGATAATTTACTCTAACATCTTGAGTAATGCAAAATTCTAATGTTAAAAACGATTTTTCTATCGTTTTCTTTAACATATCCAATTCCCTTTGATCACTTGCTTCACTTATAATATTTCTTTCAAACATAATAATCGCATGTGTATTTGCAATTGAAAAAATTTTCTTTTTACTTTCAGTATATGCCTGGTCTATCTGCGACCATGCTAAATCATACTCTTTTTTTCTCTGTAAAAACAAAGCATATTGATGTCTTATATATGGAGATTTATTGTTTTTTAATATTTTTTCATAAAATTCAATTCCATCTTCTAGGCAAAATGCTTTTTTAGTTAAATCAGCGTCATAAGCTCTACGTTTAAAAATATCATACCTATATATTATATGAATTCCAACTTTATCCAAAAACTTATTCATAACTTTTGCTATTACACTTGCCTCCAATACATTAAATGATTTTTCTGCAAACAATTTACTTCTCATTTCTTTGTAGTCTTGGTTTTTTCCAATACTGTCATAATCCGTACTTTCTACTATAATTCGGTTCATCTTTTTCAATGCATATAATATGTCTTTATATGACTCAATACAATCACTAAAATAAAAATACATCATATCCATTGAACATGGTATTCCACAATAACTTGTATAATTAACCAATACAAATAATTCCAGTAAATCAATTTTTAAGCTATTATCCTTATATTCCTTTAAATCTCTCACATAACTTTTTATTCTCTCCTGAATTTGTGTTGATGTTGCGGTATAAAATACAATTTCTAATAATGATATATTTTCATTTGATGCCATTAAATCAAATGCATCTGAACTTGAACGATTCATAGACTTGCATATCACTTGTACATCATTTTTATTCAGTTCACTAATGTCCACAATTCTATCTGATGAAATATTTAAAAAACGCTTGACATATTCATAATTTAATGCTCTTTCCGCTAATACTAGTTTAATATTTTCATTTTTTCTTAATACCTTAAGTGCATCTACATTATTATACAAATTGTCAATAAAAACAGTTACGTTTTCATCATCTCTTACAAGATTCACAAGTTTTACGGCTTCTTGCTCTATAATATTGTTAAACCAAAATTTTCTACCACTGAGTTCCTTCGAAAAGGCTAATTGCATTAACAATGTAGACTTTCCGCAGCCTGGTATTCCAGTTATTAAAGTAATATTCCCCTTTAATATTGTACCTAACAAAACAGTATAATATGAAGTTCTAGAAACATTACTAGATACTATATCTGAGATAATAGGTTCTGCACCCGCAAAAAAATCCACAACCGGACGTTTTACACCCGACTTTTTTAACTCATTGCAGATAAAACTTGTTGGGAACTTGTCCCTATACTCTTTATATATATTTTTATCCCCCTCGTCGACCCTTGCAAAACTCTGCTCTCCAAGATAATTAATCAATTCTTTAGTATCAGCTTCTATAATATTAAACCCCAAATCTATGTAATCTTCAATAAATTCTTTATTTTTTTCGTCAGGATAAACAACTAACCATCTTTGCATCGATGATTTTGCATAAGCTTCACTATTACATATTATTTGCATAATGTTGTTATCACTTAACTTGGTTCCCCAAAATATAGTAGGTGCTGTAGAAAGCTTAAATGAAACTGTTTCAAACAATTTATTATCTCTAATAAATAAATCTGTCAATTCTGTTTCTGTAAATGACATTCTACTACCAACAGGATAAGTAACTGAACCATGCAGTTTATATAAACTAACAACTTTCTCTTTCTCCAATGAACCATAAATTGCCGTATCCGATATGTTTACTGAAGATTCTTGAGAATCATATATTTTTTCCAACAAATTATCTATATTTACAGTTATAATATTCTTTATCGGAAGTCTTGTTATTTTGAAATATTCCTTGTCAAAATTTTCAACTGTATATATATCCTTTAATTTTTTTCCAACATATCTGAATTATTTATTTTTATCTTTTGGCATGTTTTACTCAAATTAAATTTTCTTCCGTTATCTAACGAAAAAAGCTTTATCAATTTTTTGTTTATTTCTTCACCTAACGGTAAACTTTCTTTATCCTCATTATAAGCATAAACAGAAAACCCTGCTCCTACAAACAAATTCATTCCATATTTTTTTACTAATTCCTTAAATAATTCTTCATTATCAAATCTCATGTAATTATATCCTCCTAAAATAAATTTAATTACCCCAAAATATTTGTTTGCTTTTAACATATATAGCATATTTTGTTTATAATATACTCTTATTTTGCATAATTTTAATAAATAATAATATAATACATAATGTAATTATATTTTCAATGTAACATCTCCCTGGATGATATAACAAAATATTTACTTTTTCTATATTTATATCTGTCATTGACATAATTAAAAATAATATATTTACCATAAAAAATGATATTCCCGTGCCATATTTTATATAGATTAAAAATAATATATTACCAAATACTGTCAATACTACAATTCTTAAAATTGAAAACATCAAAATATCATGTAATATGCTACTATTCATTGATATTTCACACATATTATTTCCTATTAATACTACACACACCATAAATCCCACAACATACACAGAAAATAAAAAAAATGGTCTTTTTCTTATATTTTTTATTACCTCCTTATTCGAATTAAGCCTTACCATAATCATTGGATAATATGTTTCTGTTTCCCTTGAATATTTATATAAGAGAAACATTAATGGCGGTATATAAAAATACAACAATATTGTCAATAACTTAGTTATACTTCCATTCATATATGCAATATCTTTATATCCATCATTAAAAAATATCACATTTATAATATAGTCAAAATATTTATTCTTCAGTATATTTTCTATATTTTGATTTATATATGAATTGGTCACAACTAATGATACCAGCCCACTGATAATACCACAACACAACATCTCAATATAATTTAATATAAGATATTTATATGTAATCTTTTTATTCATATCAAACTCCGTTTCATTACCTTCCAAGTCATCTTTATTCTGGAATTATACTTATTTCTATTTTTCCTGAATTATTATTCATAATCATTGAAGCATCTTCTAATTTTATTTCTTTTGAAGCATTGTCGTTTTTAAGCTCCTTTAGCTGTAAAATGTATTTTTCTATCTTATTATTAGAAATATTATTACATACCATATTTAAAATACAACCTAAAATCCTACAGTTTTCTAAAACTCCATTATCATCTTTTAAGCTCACTAATGTTGTTTGAATATATATTGCCTCTGTGCTAGTTTCTTTACCAATTTTCTCTTGATTGTCTCTTATTATTACTGTGGCTACTTTGTTTTTTAATGTCAACATCCTTTTCACAAAATCCAACTCACCTTTTGATTTAATCTCTGACACTACTATTTCTTCACTTTTTAATTTATCCCAAACATCATTCCGATTAAAATCAAATGTTTTTTCCTGTTCGTTTGCAAAATCGTTTGCAACTATCCTTAATTTAATCTCATCTCCCTCCCAGCTATACTCTAACTGTATTTTATTATTATATTTTAAATCTATACTCTTGTCTTTCTGTTTTTTTTCAAACATCTCTTTTAATTTATCAAAAACAATACTTTTATACTCATACCCTATATCTTCAAAAATTGCCTTTAACAACCTTTTATTTTCTTTTTTATTATCTCTTATCATTTTCTCTGAATAATATATGTCAATATCCTTGCACCCACTTGCTTTTTTATTCAAGATATCGTCAAATAACTCAATCACAAACAGATTACCTTTTTCTTTCAACCTAAAACAATTTTTCATGTCTTCTTCCATTTGTTCCTCATCAAGATTGAACCCTAATGACAGCAAATTGTCTTTTATTTTCTCTGACTTAACTTTAAATACATATGAATTATTTTGTTTTTCATTATCTTCAACACTCTTCATTTCCATTTTTTCAAAAAGTTCTTTATTCCCACCTATTCCAGTCTTAGAACACCCTGTTACTATCACAGACATTATGCCAAATGATAAAATTCCAATATACTGAACCAATTTATATATTTTCATCTATAATTCTCCCTAATTCCATCTTAAAAATATGATCACACAATACTTGCAAATCTTCACTCATATGACTTGCAAGCAAAACTGTTTTATTCTGCTTTTTTAAATCATTTAAATATTCTCTTATTTTTAACACACTTTCCCTGTCTACCCCATTAAACGGCTCATCCAATATCAATATCTCAGGTTCTTCCATTATAGCCTGAGCTATTCGTAACTTTTGTTTCATTCCAACTGAATACTTTTTAAATTTTTTATCCTTTTCCTCAAAAAGATTTACTTTCTTTAACACAGATAAAATTTCCTCATCAGTTATTTTATTATTTATCTCTGCAAGCAGTTTAAGATTTTCATATCCACTCAAATGTCTTAAAAAATCAGATTCTCCTATTGACGCCCCTGTATTTCTTATGTATTCAATATCTTTTCCTATTCTCAAATTGTCTACAATAATTTCACCTGCTGCCGGCTTTACAAAACCGCATATAGTCCTAAAAAGCATTGTTTTTCCACAGCCATTTCTCCCTACAAATCCATAAACTTTTCCTTTTTCCATAGAAATATTTATATTATCAAGAATTTTATTTTGATTTTTTAGCTGCAAAGTCAAATTTTTACATTCAATATAACCTGACATTATTCAATCACTCCTCTCCTGGAATGTATTTTTACCTCAATCATCACAATACTTATCCCTATTATTATCAGCAACGGCAATGAAAGCTCTAAAATGTTATGTGGTGTATTAAATGCAACTATACTATCAGCAGACCATAACGGCATAAAACCACCAAGTTGTGATGAAATAAAGTTTTCCAAATGATAAAATAAAAACGGAATGCCTAATATAAAAACTGCATCATTCTTCCATATTGCAACACTACATGCCATAAAGGCAAAAGCAAAACCTGCTAAAAAATATATTGTACATGCAAGAGTATTAAAAACAAAAAAAGGATGAAGTACATAAAAATTTTTAGGAAAAAAATCATCTGCCCCACCAATATCCGTAAGTGCCGCCTTAGCAAACGGAGCAAGCATAATGTCTCCAAGAAGCAATGACACCGATACTACAATTCCGCCAAGTATTGCATAAAATATGCACGCTTTTCTTATTGACATATTTCCGTTTTTCATATAAATCACTGCATGGGGAAAATATCCCTTTAGTTCTTTTGAAAATTCCAAAACAACCAAACAAGGGAACAAGGTAAAAAAATTTACAAGATATGTAAAAGCACCCATCCATGAATTTTCCCATGACAATATCTGCGGCAATATCATATTAAGATATTCTTTTTTTGACATTCCACCATTAGCTTTTATATAATCCTCGCTGTATGTTATAACCGTTAGAAATTCACTTCCAAACAACCACGAAACTATTAAAACTGTAATCAATGATAAAACGGCAATAAATAAAAATGGATTTTTTATTCTTTCTTTAGTAATCGTTTTCATCTTGTCCCCCTGTCTGTAATTAACAAAACTAATTAAAAAATCACAACACTTTTAATAATCAGCTCTCCAATACCCATTAACATATGAAACAGGATTATTCCCCTTATATGTCCGTGTAATATATAATGTGTAATTAGTATTAGCAACTCCGCTATTGGTAAATGTAGCACTCGTACCTTCCTGTAAAACTACTGATCCGGCAACATAACTTTTTTTTACTTTTTTTCCTTTTTTCATTCTTGCCGTAATCCATCGACTGTTAGCATCCTCCTTCAAATTGACAAAACCATTTCGTCTACTAACATTTTTTGTCAATGTACTAGCTGCTTCTTCACCATTACCGTATTTCACCTTAATATTATTAATGTCTCCATTTTTTGCAAATGCAGAACTTCCCGCCAATACTGATGCACACAATGCAATTATAGTACTTTTGGCAACCAATTTCTTTATTCTATCATTCATAGAATACTCCTTTTCTTCTACCCATCCCATCAAGAACTCCCTCACCTGGGTAGAGGTAAAAGGTGAGAGGTTCTTCTTTAATTTTTAGCAGCTATTACTTTATCTTTTTAAGTGTTGCCGGTCTTTTAGGCTGATGCAAAAATCCCATACATCCTGGTTTCTTCTGCTGTTCTTTTTCAACCATCTTCTTAAGAACAGAACCAGAAATTTTTAATGCACTGTCTTTAATTCCCATAATCTTATACTCTCCTTTCTTCTGTATTGGTGGGTCACAAATCTATGATAATGTCTTTCTCCTGTTTTCATCCCACAAAATCACAAAAATCTCTGCCGGCACATCATTTTTTATGACCCACAGTGCAGCGATTACATACTAAAATTAATTTCTCTTTAATTTCTTCATCTTCGCTGCAATAGAAAAATATCACTTAATTTTTCACTTTTCAATAGATATTGCAGATTTGGAAATTTTATTGCATATTTGGGAATTTTTTGTCGAAATTACAATTTTTTTATGAATAATAAACTTTTTTATGCTGACCCATTGTAAATGCCATCACAAGAAGTACCGCTGAAAGTATAATCGAATATTCCACTGCCTGGATATATATTTCTGATACATCTAATCCGATAAAAAAGAGAATTGCCGAAAATTCTACGATTACTATAAGTCTTGCATATTTTTTATTGAAACGGTATTCGTCTTTGTCATAATTCATATTGGGATGGTTTGATGCCCCTAAAATAAAGATGATAACTGCCGCGATTGCAGACAATATTTCCGATATAATGAGCGGTACGACACGATATTTTATCAGAAGTATAAGCACTATCTCTGTGCCTATGGTGCCTACAAAGCACCCCTTAAAAGAATCAAGATGAAAGCCACCCATTCTGCTTCTCAGCCAAAAAAAAGATACGATAAACATAACAATACTGATGGTCTGTCTGAAAATCAGACTTATCAATATCATTATACTTATCGTAAATGTTTTTTCAAGAAAACAAGTCAGTTTATACTTATATATTTCTTCTTCTCCCTGCCATATTATTCCTCTGTCTATCAAAAGATTTATATATCTGTCAATCATCCCTCAAATACCTCCTGTTTGATTTACCAGAAGATACCATTTATCATTTATCTTTTCAATAGATATTGCAGATTTGGGAATTTTATTGCAGATTTGGGAACTGTTCCGAAAACATCTACCGTCCGTCTATTAGCACCTCTTTACCTCTAAACGCAAAACCATAGTGATGGATGTTTTCTGCTCTCACCCCTCGTTTGACAAGTTCTGCATCATAGTGTTAAATACTCCCAATTATCTCCGACAGCCTCTGTGTATATGTATGCTCCTCTCTCACCTTTCTGCATCCGTTTTCTGCTATCATCTTTCTCTCGTCTTCATGTTCAAGATAATATTTTATCTTGTTAAGCATATCTTCTCTGTCACTGTAACTAACATAATCTTCCCCATCCACAAAGTGCATTGAAAAATCATTCTGATAATTTGTCAGCAAGAATCCTCCTGCACCCATTATATCCATTGCACGAAGCGGTATTCCGTTTCTTATGCTTCTTAGCGTGATGTTGAGATTTATCTTACTGTACTTAAATACAAGCGGCATTTCATACATATAGTGGACTTCGCCCATGTTTTTTATTCCCTTTAACTGTGGTGTCGGCTCTGATGTGTAAAGTTTCATTGGAGCTATATTTCTTCCGTTTTCAAGCTTTATTTCATGAAGTTTCTCACCTAAATAACTGAATATCTCCGTTCTGTCAAGCTGTGTCATTTTGCGGCATAAAAAATAATTTGCATAGATATATTCTATACTCTCCATCCCGTTTTCCTGCACTTTTATAGGCATTGCAGCCATCATTTTTTCCACTATATCAGGTGTTAGGAGTTCTTCAATAAATGTGTAGCCGTATATCATTCTCTGCGACTCCATTATCCCCTCAAGATAGCCTTTTGTATAATCATCAAGTTTTGGTTCCATTCTGTCATAAAGATTGTGTTCCTCCGTATAAAGCCTGCCGACAAATGAAACATCACTCTCAACAATCTTTCTGTCCTGCGGTGAAATACTTAAATCTGCAAGCCTTTTTTCATTCACTGCCATAGGCATATACCAGACATTTTTCACACCCAGATTTCTAAGTTCCTGAACCATCAGCGAATCAAATATAAAAATCCTGTTTACCTCGTTAAAGACTGATTTTGAATATGTAAGTATAAGCGGGCTGTCATAACACCATGAAAGATACGGTATCTTAATGTCATTGCAGCCATCTGATATAACCGGATAATAATTTGATGTAAACACAGCATCTATGTCATTTTCTTTAATATATTTTTTTATTTCTGATTTGTATCTTGGGTCAATGCGATAATTTTTCGGTTCTCTTTCATATAAAGATACCTTATGTCCCAATTCTTCAAATGTCTCTTTTATATCTTCAACTCCAAAACTTTTCCATGTTGGAAATAAAATGTTCATCTTTAATCCGCCTTTCGCAATTACCTAATCAATAACTTACAACATTTACATAGTCTATTCCGTACTCCTCAAATATACTTATCATATTTTGGTCTATCCTCTCGCCGCACACGGCTATAGGGATTGCCGGAGGACACGCTATTGTCTGTGATGCACATATACTGCCACCGGCATCAGAAACTTTTATTTTCCTGTACGGCGAAAATGCCGCTTTTCTTATGCTCATCACTCTTTCTGCCCTGTGCAATATAAGTTTTTTAGGTTCTATTTTCTTTTTCGCCACTCTTTTATACTTAGTTTTAACTGCCCACTTTTCAAGCCGTTCAAAATCTTTCTCATCATTCTGCGGTGTTATCATCAATACAACAAAATATTTGTCTGCATATTCACATTCTATCTTATATTTTCTAAGTTCTTCGGCGAGTTTCCCACCCTCCATACCTGCTGCCGCAGTATCTATAACTATCTTAAGCGGCTCTGTTTCCATAAGTTTTACATTATTTTCAACAAGAACTTTTTTTGTCTTTTCTATCCGTCCGATACATTCACTTAATTCATGTCTGATTTTTTCATCAATATATCTGTTACACATATCAAGTGACTGCATTATCAGATATGAAGGACTTGTCGAGCCAAACATTGTCATGTAGGATGCGACATAAGGTGCAAATCTTTCCTTATATTTTCTTGAAACATGGATATACGCTCCGCCTGTCAAAACCGGAAGTGTCTTGTGTGCCGAATCACAACATATGGCTGCTCCGCTTTTTATCGGATGAATGTTTCCGTATTTTTCCTCATCAAGAAATGCCTGATATGCCCCGTGTGCATTGTCGACAATTAATGGAATGTCATATTTTTCACATACTTTTGATATTCCCTCTATATCGGCGGTATTTCCAAGATAATCAGGAGAAGTTATATATACTGCCATCGGCAGCATATTTCTTTTATTATCTTTTCCACATATGTTCTTTCGCTCTGTATCTGATAACTTTATATCATCCCTTTCGGCATTGTCTGATTTTCTTTCAACTTCCTCCGTCTTTATTTCTGCAATGTCTAATATTTTTTTAACTTCTTCTGTCTTTATTTCTGTATTGTCTGATACTTTTTCAAGATATTCCATAATGTCCGCCGGTGTCACCATACTCACACATATGCTGTCCGCATCTTTGGGATAGATAAATTCCACATCAAGGTCAAGAAGTGCAAGTGCATCTATCATAGACTTGTGGACATTTCTTGCTGCAAGTACATATGCACGCTCTGTTATTGCTTCTGGCTTTTCAATTATCTCATTCTCACAAAAAGGCCTCGCACTTGTATTTTTGTTTTCACAAAGCTTTTCCGACTTATCTGTTTTTTTAGCTTCACTAAGATTTTCCGGCTTGTCTGTTTTTTCATACAAAAACTTTCTTCTGTAGTCGGCAAAAACAACGGCAAGCATAGTTTTTATGCACTGTGAGGAGCCTTCTGTTGAATAAAAAGAAGCACCACTTCCAAATAGTTTTGCCGCATTTTCCTGACTTTTCTTTATTATTCCATCTGCATGGCTTAATACATCTGCACCATCTATCTCCGTTATGTCGTATTTCTCACAACCAATAAATTTTCTGCCCTTATGCCCCGGCATATGAAATCTTGAAAAGCCGTTGTCGGCGTATTCTTTCACAAAATCACAGATTGGTGTTTCCATCTATCTTGCTCCTTTTTAATCTCTCTATCTCTTGTCAGGCGTATATTAGCAATCCGCTTTGCTGCTTGCACATAACACTATTGTGTACTTACCTGATAGTGTTAAAATTTCTCTCCGATAACATCCCCCATCTTTACAATGGTTTCAAAGTCCTCTGCTGAGTTTTTGATTATCTCATCCTTAATCTTTACCATGTCTTTTGCAAATGCAAGTATAACCGTAGAGCCGCCAAATTCAAAACGACCTTTCTCCTGTCCTCTTGATACATGACATTTCTCATCATTGTTGACAATCCGTCCAACCATCAACGCACCTACTTCTATCTGAAGTATCTTTCCAAAATTCTCGCTGTGCAGAACGCTGCACTCTCTTGTATTTTCCTTGTATATATCGTTTCCTGCTTCTATAGCAACAGGGTTTACTGTATGATAAACACCGTTTATTCTTCTTACCGGTCCGAGATAACCATTATCCACATATGAATATCTGTGATAATCATCCACGCAAAGCCTGAAAACAAGCATATGACCGCCGTTGTAATAATCAGCGAGCTTTTTGCTCCTTGTAAGGCTTTCAAATGAATATTTTGTGCCCTTAATCTCATACTCTGAATTTTCATCTATATTATAAACCGTAAGTTTACTGTCACATGGCGAACACAAAAACTCCGGTGTCAAATCAAAGACTCTCTCACCCTCTTTAATCTTTCTGGTAAAAAAATCATTGTAGCTTTTATATTCTTTTTCTTCATACTGTGACATATCAATATTGTTTTTTTCGATAAATGGCTTTATTACCGGTACTGAAAGCGGGCTGTCCATAAACTTGCCGCCAAGTTCAGACACGGCTCTGCCGGTAAGTACCTTTAATAACTGCTTTCCTATATCACTTTTATACATTTTTTCAAGTAATTTGTCCTGACTGTTTTGCTGTAATTTGCAATTTATTCTTTCAAATTCCATTTTTTACTCCATTTTTAACATAGGTACTTGCCATCTGTACCACCTACTGTTTTTATTTCACATCTTCCCCAATATCATCCTCTAAAAATTTTCCATAAAGGTTTCTCAAAGAAATGCGGCTTTGGTACTCTGTATTTAGAAAATAAAACGACTATTATAACTGCTGCCGCTACCACTACAACAAGAAATACAAGTGTCTTATTATCCGGTTTTTTTAGTTTGAAATCAACAATAAATAATGTTCCAACTATCGCAAGGGCAAAATATAACACAAGCACAAATGCCCTGTCACTAACAAATACCTGGAGCATAAATACGAGTGGAAGTACGATAGCCATTGATGTTATCGGAAGTCCGTGATAATACTTGTTTGCTCCTTCCTCCACCTGCTGTCTCCTAGTCTCAAGTACATTGAAAAATGCAAGTCTTATAACTGAGCATACACAATAATATCCTACAATAAACATTCCTATCGGTCCTCTCACGCCTATAAGTAAACATATAAGTGCCGGAAACACACCGAAGCAGACTACATCACAGAGAGAGTCTATCTGTACACCGTAAAGCTTTTCATCGTCTGTCCTGTTCTTTTTGCTTCTGGCTATCTTTCCGTCAAACATATCACAAAGTCCCGAAAGTGCAAGACAGGTAACTGCCGTCCTAAATCTTCCGTTCATCGCCTGCGTCATGCCTATAACTGATATAAAAAGACTTATATATGTAAGTATAACTGTATAATCATATACTCCTATAAGCTTATCAGTGATTTTTTTCTTTTCAACATTCTCTTTCATATTAATCCTCATTTCTTTCTAAAATACAACCGTTTCAGGCTTAGTATCTTATCTGCTGACCCAATCCTAAGATACGCAACAACCGTCATTACAGCACTTATTCCAAGCTGAACATAAAAACTTAATCCCCTGCTGACTATCATAACAGGAAGCGTATATTTTTTTGTGCATATCTGCAAGAATATATCTTTAAATAATTTTTCGCTTATCCCAAGTCCTCCCGGTAACGGAAGCATATCAACTGCAACAGAAATCATTCCCTGGAGCGTTATAACCACACCTGCCCCGGCAAGGTTGAGTGAAAATGACCTATATACAAGATATGTAACTGCAAACAGCAGAAATCTCTGCATGCAGGTTATCAGAAATACATTTACTATAACTTTTATATTTTTATAGAAAAATTCTGCCGCATACCTGTATTTTTCCATTGCTCTCTCCAGGCGTCCGCCATATTTTTTTTCCATATCTTTCTTAAATATCCTGTCAAACAATCTTAAGCAAAATAATACAATATTACTTGCGAGCGTAGGATGAAATACAAGTATAAGCATACCAAAAACACACACAACATTCAAGAAAATTCCAAGATAACACCAGCCGTATATCGGTTTTAAAAGTCTCCATACAGGCTCAGGTCTTAATATCATTACAACAAGACCAAGCACGACAAGTACAAGTTTATATGTAATCGTTACTATAAGAAGTACCATTGTCGATGTAGGCAATGACAGTTTATCTTTTTTCATAAAGTAAAGCTGTGCCGGCTGGCCACCCGTAGCCGATGGTGTGATGAGCGAGAAGAAAAATCCGACAAATGAATATAAAAAACAATGTGTCAGTTTTACATTTTCGCCTAATACTTTCATCATATAATAGATTATCACCGACTCTGACTCGATAAATCCTACAACAAATACCGCACCGAGCAGCCAATATCTTAAATCTCCCTGCTTTAAATAAATTAGAAGCTCTGAAAGATTTTCTCCATGAAATACCGAATAGAGCGTGATAAGAAGCACCAACAACAAAAAAGCACCATTAAAAATATTTTTCTTTACTCCTGACATTTAATCTCTCCCAAATACAACATTATTAACTTTATCAAAAAATCTCCATATCTTTTTATAAAAGTTAGTATGTGTCCCTATAAAATATGACAGTTCAGCAATCGCGGCCCCTGCAAACACATCAATTATATAATGCTGCTTCGTAAACTGCGTTGATGCAAACACGAGTACCGCAAACACCGCCGAAAAAACTTTGTACCAAACCGGTATATGTTTCTGTTTTCTTATCCCGATGAAACACATCCAGCTTACAAGACAATGTATCGACGGAAACAGATTTGATGCAGGGTCAGCCGTATATACGAACCTCATAAGAATACTTGAAAGACCGTTTCCAGTAATCTCAGGTCTTACATTGGTAGTAGGAAGCAATATAAAAAACACACCACAGATAAGTCTTGACAGATAATCACCTGTTGCAAACTTATACCAGTGTTCTCTCTCAGTCCTTGATATCATTATGTAGTTGACCGCCCAGAAAGCAAAGCATATAAGATATATGTATATCCATTCCTTAACAAACGGCAGACTCTTATCAAACTTAGTCGATAAGTCATAATGCTTAGCATTTTTCATAAGAAGCTGAGTTCCTGTATATATTGCCGAATTAAGCACAAAGCATGAAATAAGTGAGACAACCGTCTGCTTAGGAATAAGTTTTCCCACAGATTTTTCATACCATATTCCAAACCTTGTGCCCCCTGTCTTACTCTCTTTTTTATCTCTCATATCTTTAATTTTCCTTATCCCTATTATCATCATTATCCCTGCCGGCATTATTCTCGCTATCCGGTTCGCAGCCATCATTCTCACCATTTAGCCCGCCGCCATCATCATATTTTTCCATATCCTCACACATTTCATCCTCCTCATGCACTTCAGGATGAATAACCCTGTAAATAATCGTGTATGCATAAAGAAGTAACGGAATCATAATCGTCATACCCACACTAGCCATAAAAAGACCGTGAGCCTGCGGCTTGGCAAAAATCGCCGCCACAAACGAAGCAACATACATCCCAACTAAAAGAACACACATAACGATAGCTGCAGCCTGTTTAATTTTCTTCAATCAAATCACCTCACAACTACTCAAGAGTTTCGCTCTCAACCTTTATTTTATTAAAGTATTCAGAAATATTCCTCTCATACCCATTGTCTGACGGCACATAAAACTTTCGTCCCACAAGTTCATCCGGAAGATACTGCTGTCTTACATAATGATTCGGATAATCATGTGCATACTTATATCCCGTGCCATGACCGAGTTTCCCGGCACTTTTGTAATGTGCATCTTTTAAATGATTTGGTACTCCGCTTATCTTCTCATTCCGAACTGACTGCATTGCCTCGTCTATCGCCATTATTGCCGAATTACTCTTTGGTGCTGATGCCACATATGCAGCCGCCTGTGCAAGCACTATCCGTCCCTCCGGCATACCAAGTCTTTCCACTGCCTGCGCCGCACTTACCGCTACTACAAGTGCCTGTGGGTCTGCGTTTGATACATCCTCGGCTGCACATATCATTATTCTCCTTGCGATAAATTTTACATCTTCACCAGCATAGAGCATCCTTGCAAGGTAATAGACCGCCGCATCCGGATCTGAACCACGCATACTCTTTATAAATGCAGATATTGTATCATAATGATTGTCACCTGTCTTATCATATCTTACAGGTCTTTTCTGGATACATTCCCCTGCTGCTTCAAGCGTTATATGAATAATACCGTCAGCTCCTCTGTCGGTCGTGAGTATTCCAAGTTCAATGGCATTTAAAGCTGCCCTTGCATCTCCATTTGCCATGTCTGCAAGAAATTCAAGTGCCTCATCGTCTATCTTAGCATTGTACGAACCCATTCCCCTCTCTTTATCATTTACGGCACGAAGTATCAGTTCTTTTATGTCCTCTGTATCAAGTGCTTTTAATTCAAATATCCTTGACCTTGATATAAGCGCACCATTTACCTCAAAATATGGGTTTTCAGTTGTCGCACCAATAAGAATGACTGTTCCGTCCTCGACAAACGGCAGCAGATAATCCTGCTGTCCTTTATTAAATCTATGAATCTCGTCTACAAAAAGGATAGTTTTTTTGCCATACATTCCTGCGTTGTTTTTGGCTTTCTCTATGACTTCCTCCATATCCTTTTTTCCTGCACTTGTCGCATTTATCTGTAAAAACTCTGCACTTGTCGTGTTTGCGATAACCTTAGCAAGTGTTGTCTTTCCTGTTCCCGGAGGTCCGTAAAATATGATAGAACCCAGTTTGTCAGCTTTTATTGCACGATATAAAAGTTTGCCTTTTCCGACAATATGCTGCTGTCCCACCACTTCATCGAGCGTTCTCGGTCTGAGTCTTGATGCAAGCGGAGATTCATCTTCTTTGTTCTGTTCACGCATATAATCAAATAAATCCATGATGTACTACCTTTCTAAAAGATTACCGGACTGCCATCAAGCATTGCAAAATATATTTCCTCTCTGTCATCTATCCCAGCCTTGCCTGCCGTCGCTTCTACTATCTTTTTCTTTAATTCCTCACATTTATCAAGCGGTACTATAAATGTCATTACAACCTTATCAGTGTACTGTGTATCTGTTATCGTTATGTCCATATTTGCTGCAATATACTGTAATTTGCCTACACCGTTGTAATCAGTGTCTATCACAAATTTCTTTCCGGCTTCTTTGTTAATTATACTGCTATTTGCTATTCCCTCTTTTGCCGCACCGGAGTATGCTCTTACAAGTCCTCCCGTGCCAAGAAGCGTTCCACCGAAATATCTTGTCACAACAACAAGGATATTTATGATGCCCGCCCCCTCGATAACTTCAAGTATAGGCTTTCCCGCCGTTCCCTGCGGTTCTTTGTCATCACTGCATCTTTTTGTCTGCCCGTTTTCTCCTATAATATAAGCAAAACAGTTGTGTCTTGCATCCCAGTATTTTTTTCTTGTCTGCTCAATAATCTCAAGAGCCTCATCTTCGCTCTCTACCTTAAACACATTTGCTATAAATCTTGATTTTTTTTCAACTATCTCCCCTGTTCCGCCTTTATAAACTATCTTGTATTCTGACATTTACTCCTCCGTACATTCTGAAACTGTGCAAACATTGATACTGCTGCACTGACTATAACTAAAACATAGAAGCTTGAACCCCTGCTGAGAAGCATTGCTGATACCGCGATGCTGTGTCCCATGACCGGTGCAAACAGCGCTACGAAAAATCCCTCGTTGGCTCCGACACCTCCCGGAAACGGAAGGATATCTATACATACCGACACGAAACTTTGAAGCATTATTATCTCCAATGCCGAAAATCCACTGCCGCCAAGTGCCCTATAGACAAACCATGTTACTGCAAAGTACGAAATCCTCTGAACACAGGTCGTTAAGAATACGATTATTGCAACCTTTACATGGGTACGCATATAGACTGCACCCTCTTTGTATGAATCAAGCAGAGCGTCAAGTTTTTTTTCTGCCTTTTCTTTATGTCTTACTATCTTTAATTTATGTAAAAACCATGTTCCCATATAAGCAAGCTTTTTTGCACCCGTTTCTGAAAAAACTATAATTGTATATAAAACTATTGAAACAACATTTACCGCCATCCCAATAATAAACAGCCACATATATCCGCCGATATATTTTACGGCAAAATCAAAATGGAACAAAAATACATACAACTCAAATACGACGAGTACGACTTTGTATATTATCGTCCAGAAAAGAAGTGTCACTGAAGATGCTCCCGCATTTATCCCCTCCTCGTGCATATAATATACCTGCATGGGCTGCCCACCGGATGCCGACGGTGTTATCGCATTAAAGAAAAATCCTATAAACGAATATTTTACACATTTTAGTCCCTGTTTCTTGAAATCGAGCGAGTGTAATATTATCTGCATGGAAACTCCCTCCATGATAACATAAACAAGTGCCGCAAACATCGAGAGAATCATATCAAATTTCTTAGCACCTCTCATCGCATTTAATATGTCATTTAAGTCCTGGTCTTTTAAAAGCACATAAAACACTGCCGCTAAAAGAACCGCCATAAATATTACATTTAAATAGTATTTTTTATTTTTGCCCATTCTTCCTCCCATCCTGTCATTTCAGTAATACACCGGTAAAATCATCATCACCTTTAATTATTCGCAATCCACTCTGCTCCCTGCCATAACTCTATCAGCTTCTATTTTTGTAAAATCAACACCGTATGCATCCGCTTAACAAACATATGCATTTATTTCAAAACAAATCTTTTCGGTGCCATAAGATATGCAAGTGCATAACCTGCGACAAGCCCTACAACAGTTATCACCATTATTATTGCAGCAAAATACTGTGGAAGCGTATCTATCTGCAGGCATGAATATGATGCCACATATATAACACCCTTACATACTGAATATCCGACTCCCGTCTCTTTTCCGCCCTCTGTGTACGGCTGGAAAATATAATACATACAAAGATATACCACTGAATAAAAGATACTCAGCAATACTATGCAGGCTATTATCGAAAGAAGCTTTACCCACTGGTCTGCCTTTCCGATGATTATCGTATCTATCACAAAACCGACACATAATACAACTACCATAGGAAGTTCGCTTTTTAACATAAATCTCAGTCTTATCCTGAAATTTTTAAGTATGGCATCAGGTCTTCTGTAATAACCGTATTTCATAAGACTATGGTCGCAATTATAAAATAACGCTCTCGTTATGCTTCTTCCTGATGTAATGCAATACATAAGAAATACAAAGATAGTCATAACCCTGTCCATTGCATTCCACATATCATTTGCAAATGAATTAAACTCCTTTGCCGTTGAGCCTGCCTTAAATACGATAAGCCCCACTATGCTCGCAGCCATTATGATAAATGAAATAACCGTTTTTAATTTTCTCGGTCTTGAAAAAATCTTTTTGTGCCGCTCAAAAAATATCGCATTGAGATATTCATATCCCTCTTTTTCTTCAAAAATCTTCTGTCCTGTTTCTTTTTTGCTAAGGTCATCCGCCTCAACATTCTGATTTACCTTTACAAGCGCATCTACGGCAGCCTTCTGCTCCATAACCGTATTAAAACCGGCAAGTCTTTTGGCAACAAGCGGATAATTTTGATAATTTACAATATATCTTATTGATAGTACCGCCAGTACAACTGACAATATAAGAAACACCGGATTTGTCGCTACAATGCGTATATCAGGGTAAACTATCCCGTCAATGTCAAGTACATATTTGAGAAATATCAACAGATAAAAAGTTCCATATGCCACAAAAAACATAACTACCGTATAAATATTATAAAATATGCTCGGCAGCTTTTTATCAGTAAACGGCATACCAAATCTGTCGTTTAAGAAAAGTCTTACCGCCTCTCCTATAAACCTGAACGCTGCAAATCCAAGCATATAAAGAAACACCGTCATTAAACTTTCATCAAATATGATATGCTGTGCCACGCTCATAAATACCGTGTAATATATTATCTGTGTAATCTGCGATTTAAATATTTTTAATAAAAAATACTTTTTTGCATCAATCCTCAGCAGACCGACAAGCAGATAATCTTTTTCATCACAGGCACATATCGTACTGTTTACAAATGAACCCAGCAAAAAATTCATAAAGAAAAATATCCAGAACAACATGATACTTTGTCCCGTGAAAGCATTTTTCCCATCGTCCAAAAAAATATAAACAACAGCAGCTCCTAAACATATGGCGGCTAAAAAATATAAAAGTTTATTTATCATATCTCCAAGCACTGACCGTATTGCCGCCAACACCGCAAGCACTCTTTTTAAAGATACTCTCGCATAAAGTTCCTCAGGTATGCATTTTCCGATAACCGGTATTCTCCTAACCGTATATATAAATTTGTTTATTCTCTCGGCAAACGCAATCTGCATCTGCTGATACATCAATTCAAACATTCTTCTTCCTCCTGACTACGAAATTTCTGAGCAATTTGCTATAAAGATTCAGGTGTCAAATCTATTTGTCATCTCTCATAAGCAAATATTCGTGAAAAAAATAAACTCTCGAACTTATTTCTCACATTTATCAATCAAAATCATATGGATCGTAGTCGTCAGTCCTGCTGTCTGATTGTGTATGATTTTCGGTATTGCCATCGGTCATTAAATTATCTTTCTCATTTCTATTTTTATCATCCGAAAGATTTTGTTCATACAAACCTGCATCTGCACTCCACATATCAATATTTTCTGTATCTTCATCACTTTCGGCACTAAGCATCTGTATAAGCTTTTCTTCAAAGTCTGCACTGTGATAAACCTCATCTGCCACTCCTGCAAGCTTTCCTCCGTGAAGAAGCACTATCTCATCACAAAGATCTTTTGCAAGCTGAAGTATATGTGTAGAAAAAATGATTATATGATCCTTTTTCATATTCATAAGCATTTCTTTCATCTCATGTGCGGCGACAACATCAAGTGATGTTAGCGGCTCGTCGAGAAGTATAACCTCAGGGCTTGCAATAACTGTCGCAAGCATCTGCATCTTGTTTTTCATTCCATGCGAATAGCCTTTTATAAGTTTGTCGAGGTCACTTCTGTCAAAGCACACCATATCTGCATATTCCTCTGGTGTTTTAATATTTTTTATTTTCTTTTTGTTTATATCAGTAAAAAATCTGATAAACTCATAACCTGTAAGAAACTCCGGAAGTATCGGTGTTGAATAGACATAACCTATCTTTTCATAATCCATGCTCTCACTGTTTTCTTCATCTGTCATATAAATCTTTCCGCTGTCAAAATCCATCTCACCGCTTATACAGTTAAAAAGTGTTGTCTTTCCTGCACCGTTTCTTCCCAGCAGCCCATATATTTTTCCTTTCTCGAACGAGTAGTCCGCACCTTTTATAACTCTTTTTTCTTCAAAACTCTTTATCAGATTTTCTACTTTTAATTCCATAACCCTTTCCCTTTCCCTATTTTCTTATCTGTCCATCTCCGTTTATGAGGTATTTCATCGTTGTAAGTTCCCTAAGTCCCATAGGTCCTCTTGCATGAAGCCTCTGTGTTGATATTCCTATCTCAGCTCCAAATCCAAATTCACCGCCATCAGTAAATCTCGTTGAACAGTTTACATATACGCACGCACTGTCTATCTCCCTCTGGAATTTCTCAGCATTTTTAAGGTCATTTGTAATGATACACTCAGAATGTCCCGTAGAATATTCTGATATATGCTCTATCGCCTCATCTATATCATCAACAACCTTTACAGCCATGATATAATCATCAAACTCCGTGGCATAATCTTCCTCTGTAGCAGGCTTTATGCCTTCTCCGAGTATCTCAACGGTCCTCTCACATCCTCTTACATCGACATTAAACTTTTTAAACTCCTCCATAAGTTTTGGAAGAAACTCCTTTGCAACCGACTTATGCACAAGACAAGTCTCAAGTGCATTGCACACGCTCGGACGCTGTGTCTTTCCATTGTTTGTGACTGATACCGCCATGTCAATATCGGCACTCTCATCTATATAAATATGGCAGTTACCGCTTCCCGTTTCAATAACCGGCACCGTGGCATTTTCAACCACCGCTTTTATAAGTCCTTTTCCTCCTCTTGGAATAAGCACATCTATGTAACCGTTCGCTCTCATCATCTGATTTGAACTCTCTCTCGATGTATCTTCGACAAGCTGGATTATATCTTTCGGCAGACCACATTCCTCTACTGACTCCCTCATTATGTCCATAAGAATTTTATTTGAGTTTATCGCTTCTTTTCCACCTCTAAGTATCGCTGCATTTCCGCTTTTTATACAAAGCGTTGCCGCATCGACCGTGACATTTGGTCTTGACTCAAAGATAATACCGATAACTCCCATCGGAACTCTTGTCTTTGTGATACGCATACCGTTCGGTCTGGTGTAACCCTCGATAACCTCGCCGACCGGGTCATTTAACCCGGTCAGATATATGCACGCATCAGCGATATCATTTATCCTTTCAGGTGTAAGCCGGAGTCTGTCTACCATTGCATCAGTTATACCATTTTCCTTTGCCATAGCCGTATCTTTTTCATTTTCTTTAAGTATCACATCAATATTTTTTCTGAGATTTTCTGCTATCTTTTCAAGAACCTCATTTTTCTTAGCCGTTCCTGCCGTTGCTATACTCTTTTTTGATGCCTTAGCTGCTTTACCAAGCTGTTCGATATAATTCATCCCGTCTTTCCCCCTCATTCTATAAACGATTTCAGGTGATTGCAAAACCAATGTGTTGTGCCGGGTGCACAATCTAATCATATCTTTACGACAGTTCCGCATACACCTATATAACGATTTGTTTCAATAAAAATCTTCAATATTTTAATAATTATATAAATTTTTTCAGTCAATAACTTTTGAGCACGCAACTGCTATAGAACCAGGTCCTATATGACACGCAATGCTTAATGACAACGGATAAAGGTCAACCTCAGTCACTCCGAATTTTTCGATTATCTGCTGTTTTAAATCCTCTGCCGCCTCAGGATTTTTGGTATGTGCTATCTCCATGTGTATGTTTTCCATATGGTCAGTACCGCCAAATCTCTTGTTTATGTCATCTTCTATTGCTGCGAGCATCTTCTTGACACCCTGCTTTTTTGTCTTGGCTATCGCATATGCGTCAAGTTTTTCTCCCTGAATCGTAAGAACAGGTTTTAACCTTAGTGCAGAGCCAACTGCTGCTGCCGCCGGTGTTATCCTGCCGCCCTTTTTGAGATATTTAAGCGTATCGAGCATTATATATATACTCGATTCAAACTTAACTTTCTCAAGCTTTTCTTTTATCTGAACTGCCGTAAGTCCTCTTTTTGCAAGTTCCATAGCATCAAGCACTGACTGACGCTGTGTGACAGATATTCTCTGGTTATCAACAACCTGAACTTTTCCATCATAATCATCTGCCAGCATCAATGCCGTATGGCATGAACTTGAAAGACCGCTCGACATAGGTATATAAACCACCTCGTCAGCCTCCTCAAGTGCCTCATCCCATATCTTCATGACGCTCTCCGGTGACGGCTGGGATGTCGATATGTCAACATCATTTTCAAGTTTCTCAAAAAATTCTTCCTGCGAAAGACTTATCTCCTCAAAATAAGTCTTTCCATCAATAAGAAAAGGCATAGGCAGAACTTTAATCCCAAGTTCTTTTGCATCTTCAAAATTTATACCACTGTTACTATCCGTAATAACCGCAATCCTGCTCATATTAATCTCCATTCTTGTGCTGTTTTTTGTGCAAACTGCTTTTAAGCCGACCGGTTTACACTGAAACTCATTAGATTATACCCTAAAAGTCGCTTTTTTACAAGAAAATAGCCGAATATTATACTTGTAGCTGTGGCAGTCATGTAGTATCATATGATGCAAGATAGTATTAAATAGTATTAAATAAATTTTTTATAAATAATGGAGTAATATCATATGCATAGATTTTTAAGAGCTGTCGGTTTCAGCAACATCACAACAAAACAGGATATGGATAAACTTCTTGGTATCACTATGGATAAACCGTCCGTCAGCAAACAGATTTTGTCTAAGGATGGCAGAAAGATTACGGAACTGAGCCGTGAATTTGCACATAATACAGGACTTACGGTGCGTGGTGAATACGACAAGCTCGGCTTTTTTCATGTTGACCATTATTTTCCATATTGCTACAGTTCACTTATCACTATGAGAACTGAAGTCACAATAAACCGGCGTGTCGATACAAGTGCTTTTACAGGTATGTGTGATGATATACGCATGGCTGTTTCTGTTATTTTTTATCTGCAAAATTCCGTAGATTATATTAAACTTAATTTTACTGATAATACTCCGCACAGGGCAAATCTTGCACTCTCAGGTCTTTCACTTACTGGACGCATCTTACTTGGCATAGAGAAAACTGATGACAGCATCGAAAGATTAAGACATGAAACACGCATGAAAAGACAGCTTATCATTCAGGCAAAAAACGGAGACCAGGATGCCATCGACAATCTAACTCTCGATGAGATAGACCTCTCCGGCCAACTCATGAAAAGAATTATGACAGAAGATTTGTACTCTATAGTCGATTCCACATTTATTCCATATGGCTCGGAATCAGACAACTATATGATAATAGGTACTATACTTAACTGGTCACTTACGACCAATCCTTACACAAATGAAGATGTTTTCCAGCTTCTTATAAACTGTAATGATGTTGTTATGAACATCTCCATAAACAGAAAAGACCTTGAAGGAGAACCTATGATAGGTCGTCGCTTCAAGGGCGTTATCTGGATGCAGGGACACGCTGACTTTATTTCAACCAGCCTGGTATAAGATACGGTGTATCTTTTGTCTGTGCCTTATAAGTTGATTCGTCTTTATTGAGATACACTTTATCATTAGTCGAAGCAGATGCACCTGTTTCTGCCATATGACCGGTTGAATTTGAAAAAGTATATTTCACATGACAGTCACAACTTTCCTTTGGCTGTGTTCCTCTTGCAAAATATTCGGTTTTTATATCATTTCCATCAAGTGCTCTGTCACAAAGACCGTAAACCGCAAGCTTGCCGCACTTCTTACATATTTTTCTAGTTATTATGTCTTCCGGTTTCTTAAAGTTTTTATTCTTCAATTTTTTGACTTTATGAACTTTCTCCATAATATCACGCCACATTATCTTGCTTGCACTTCCTGACATCTGCGTAAACATCGAATCATAGCCAAGCCATATTCCTGCCGTATAATACGGTGTATATCCCTCAAACCAGAAGTCCGTATTGTCAGATGTTGTTCCTGTTTTTCCTGCCTGTGGCATTTTGATTTTCTTAAATGCAGCTTTCTTTCCTGTTCCTCTTTTTATCACATCTTTCATTGCATCAGTAAGAAGCCATGCCGTCGTATTCTTCATCACTTTTTTACCGGACTTACTGTTTTGCAGCAGAACATTTCCCTTAGAGTCAACTATTTTTGTATAATATACAGGCTTTATATATGTTCCGCCATTTGCTATCGCAGCATATGCCGCCGTAAGCTCAACATTGGTTACACCATCCGTAAGTCCACCGAGTGCTGTCGGAAGCTGAATATCTGAATATATCTGCCCATCTGAAGTCTCTCGCCGGTCAACTAATGTCGTAAATCCAAGATTTAACAGATAATCAAATCCGGTCTGGGGTGTAACTTTCTGAAAAGTTTTTACCGTAACAATATTTACCGAATCGACAATACCCTGTCGCAGTGATGTAAGTCCTTTGTATCCTGATGAATCCCAGTCTTTTACACGCTTATTTGTTCCGGGATATTTATATGGTGCATCATCCATAACATTTGCAAGTGTAAAACCACTTGTATCAAGTGCAGGCAGATATGTCGATAAAACTTTAAATGTAGAACCCGGCTGTCTCTTTGAGGAAGATGCCCTGTTCAATGTTCTGTTTGCTGTCTTTTCACCTCTTCCTCCCACTATAGCCCTAACTTTTCCTGTAGACTGTTCCATCAAAACAAAAGATGCCTGCGGCTGCTTTATCAGATTGATGCTCTCACTCAGTATCTTATCATGCTTATCCAAATTTTTCTTTTTAAACAATTTTATATACTTCTCAGCTTTTTTACGGTTTTTAAAATAAAAACTTATTCTCTTTTTGTGTGCATCATTTATAAATGCTCTTACGTCGCCCTCAGTATATGATTCAGTTTCACCATCTGATTTTTTTACCTTAAGCTGATATGAAAGATACGACTTTGTATTTTTCTGATAATATTTATCATTGTTTATAACATCATCACATATCTTTTGAAGTGACTGATCCTGACAAGTATATATTTTCAGCCCCTCCCTGTAGATTGCATTATATGCCTGTGTTTCCGTATATCCAAGTTTCTGTTTAAGATCACTTACAACATTTTCAATAACCGCATCAACATAATATGAGTTTATATCACCATAAGAAGATGTCCTTTTTTCTTTATTTATATCTTGTATCCGGCTGTAAACATCATCCCCCAATGCTTCCTCATACTCATCTTCAGTTATATATTTCTGATCAAGCATATTTTTCAATATAATCTTTCTTTTTGCTTCATTGTTCTGCTGCTCTGTGATAGGATTATATTCTGTCGGATTTTGGGTAATTCCTGCAAGCACTGCTGCCTCAGATACCGTCAGTTTTGAAACTGATTTTCCAAAATATCTTTTGCTTGCCGTCTCAACCCCCATTGTATTTTGTCCAAGATTTATCGTGTTCAGATAATATTCAAGTATTTTTTTCTTGTCTATGGTACTTTCAAGCTTAATGGCAAGTGACTGTTCCTGTATCTTTCTTGAAACTTTTCCAAAAAATGACTTTTCATTTCCACCGCCAAACACCTGATTTTTCAAAAGCTGCTGGGTAATGGTACTCGCTCCCTGCGTCATTTTTTCATCAGATAATGCTGAAAACACCGCACGCAAAATTCCCTGAAGATCTACACCACTGTGTTTGTAAAATCTTGCATCCTCGATTGCAACAAATGCATTCTGAACACACTCAGGAATGTCAGTTATCTTTTTATACTCTCTGTTAGCGTTTATGCCCATCAGTTTTTGAACCTTTTTGCCGTTAGCATCATATATAATGGAAGGATATCCATCAGGCATTATATTTTCTTCATTTATATCAGGTGCACTGTCCGTAAGTCCTCTTACTATCCCGACTACCGAAAATACCACACACAAAATCAAGGTAAACACAATGATAACAGCAAAAATCTTTACATTAAGCTTTATTTTGTTGAATACTTTTTTATTAGATGAATTAATTTTGTCTATTTTGCTGTCTATCTCTTTTTTGCCGTAATTCATAATTTCCTTTCCACTTAACACTATACGGGCTAATCGTTTTTCAAAAGCATTATGCCGTATCTGAAAACCAACTAACCCGTATATTTTCTTGATTTATATATTTTTAAGCTCTATGAATAATATCATGTCTCTTTGGTCCATTTGATACCATCTTAATAGGAACTCCGATTTCTTTTTCAATAAACTCAATGTAGTCCCTACATTCTTTTGGAAGTTTATCATATTCTTTGATTCCGCTTATGTCACAATTCCATCCCGGAAGAACTTTGTAAACAGGCTTTGCTTTTGCAAGCTTTTCCGTAACAGGGAAGTCTTTTACGACTTCTCCATCAATCTCATAACCTACACATACCGGAATTTCCTTGAGATAACCGAGACAATCAAGCACTGTAAGTACAACCTCAGTTGCACCCTGAATCTCACATCCGTAACGCGTTGCAACCGCGTCAAACCATCCCATACGACGAGGACGACCTGTTGTTGCTCCATACTCTCCGCCGTCACCACCATGCTTACGAAGTTTGTCTGCTTCTTCCTCATCAAGAATCTCACTTACAAATTCACCTGCTCCAACAGCACTCGAATAAGCCTTGACTACAGTAACGATTCTTTTTATCTCATATGGTGGTATGCCTGCACCGATTGCTCCGTATGCGGCAAGTGTTGATGATGATGTAACCATAGGATAAATTCCGTGGTCCGGATCTTTGAGTGAACCAAGCTGTCCCTCTAAAAGAATATTCTTTCCTTCTTTAATAGCCTTCCTAAGATATGCAGATACATCACATACATATGGTGCAACCATATCTCTGTACTTATGAAGTGTATCAAGTATCTCTGCCTGGTCAAGTTCAGGTTTATTGTATAAATGTTTTAATATAACATTTTTCTGGACACAAATTCTTTCAATCTTCTCTTTTAATGCATCATCATCCTGGAAAAGCTCTGAAACCTGGATTCCAATCTTTGCATATTTATCTGAATAAAATGGTGCAATTCCTGACTTTGTAGAACCAAATGACTTCTTGCCAAGTCTTTCTTCTTCATACTCATCAAATGCGACATGATAAGGCATAAGAATCTGAGCCCTGTCAGATACGAGGATTTTTGGCTGTGGTACTCCTCTTTTAACAAGTTCATTTATTTCATTGAATAAATATGGGATATTGAGTGCAACACCATTACCGATAATACTTGTAGTATGATCATAAAATACACCTGATGGAAGTAAATGCAATGCAAATTTACCATAGTTGTTTATAATTGTATGACCTGCATTACTTCCTCCCTGGAAACGAACGATGATGTCCGACTCTTCTCCAAGCATATCAGTAATCTTACCTTTACCTTCATCTCCCCAGTTAGCACCTACGATAGCTGTAACCATAAAAATCCTCCAATCTGTCATAATATGTATGACACCATATATTTTACGATATGTATAGACGAGTCTGCTGACCCCTTTGACAATATACCACTGTTCGTGCTTATGATATGACCGCCGGCAGTAAGACAACATTCTCATGTCTTTATTTATAAGACCACAATGGATTATACCTAATTTGAAGAATTATATCAAGACCTTATCTATAACAATATCATTTGTTTCTTTTGATAAGTCATAAAATTCATCTCCCACCTGGACAACAGGCTTTGAAAATTCATTTTTGTTTATCATTATTACTTTTCCAATCTGATTTGTGGAAAGCCTTACATCAGTATTCATATATGCCTGTACTGCTTTTTCGAGAAACGGAAGCAAAAACGCAACATCATACTTGACGATTCCCTCGCGTTCAAACATCTCTATAACATCAAACGGACATATTGCTGCCCTATATGCTCTGTCTGATGTCATGGCATCATATGTATCCGCTATTGCGACAATTCTCGCAAATGGCTCTATCTGTTCTCTTTTGTATCCCCCCGGATAACCGGTTCCATCACATCTCTCATGATGACGCATCGCAACTTCTGCTATCCTTGGGTCAAGATTGTCAATGCCTTTAAGAATATTATTTCCAAACAGTACATGCGTCTTGACAAGATTATACTCCGGAAGTGTAAGTCTGCCTTTTTTCTGTATTATATTGTCAGGTACCATCATTTTTCCTATATCATGTAGAAGTCCTGCCAATGTAAGTACCTTAAGTTCCTCGTCACTAATGTCCGGATATACAATACGCCCTATCATATTACTGAGCAATGCAACATTGACACTGTGAACATATGTTACATCATCATACCCTCTCATACACTGAAGCATATCAAGAATATGAATACTATTTCTTCCTTTCGATACAACATTTTCAACATCGCTGAGTATCGACTCACCATCTATCTGCTCATTGTGCATTACAACCTTGCTGAATACATTTTTAAGATTGTCAACGCTGTCAACAAATGCACTGTGAAACACTTCAAACTCTTTGCTCTCTTTAACTTGTTTCAGAAAGCTTTCATGTTCCTGTTCTGCTGAGTTTTTAATTTCCTGCCTCTGTTCGTTCAGGGCTTCGTCCCCGGCAGGCGTGACTTTTTCATTCTCCGCTGCTGCATTGTTTCCGTCATCATCGACTTTAATTCTAATTGCGAAGACACCATATTCTTTTAGTGAATCAATAATATCTTCCGTAAGTACCGTACCTTCAGGAATTACCAGCTTATCATCTGATGTATAAACATCATCTGCCACTATCATGTTTTGTGTTGCCCTGGAAGTCAAAATACGCTTAGCTGCCATATAGCCTCCATTCTGCTTGCCAAATTTTCAATTCATACCCTTTTGCAAGCCCTAATTTAATTATTTTTATCAGACATTTATTTCTGCCTTAACTCCTAATATATCTTTATTTGCATCCAAGATAGGATTTACGATATTTTCAAGAAATTCCGTAACCTGTGAAGCTGAACGTCCAACATATTTTGCCGGATCCATCGTTGCATTTAATTCTTCAATTCCTACCGGGAACTTATCATCGTCTGCAATGAGTTCAAGAAGATTGTTATCTTTTCCATATTTCTTTACATTTTCTCCGGCTTTCATTGAAAGTTTACGAATTTCCTCATGAAGTTCCTGTCTGTTTCCGCCAGCCTTTACTGAATCCATCATGATATTTTCAGTTGCCATAAACGGAAGTTCTGACATAAGGCGTTTCTCTATAACTTTGTCATAAACTACAAGTCCATCAACAACATTGAGCACGAGGTCTAAGATTCCGTCTGTTGCAAGGAATCCCTCCGGAACACTGATTCTCTTATTTGCCGAATCATCAAGTGTTCTCTCAAACCACTGACACGCCGATGTGAACATTGTGTTTGTCACATCTGACATGACATATCTTGAAAGCGATGCGATACGCTCACTTCTCATAGGATTTCTCTTGTATGCCATAGCCGATGAACCTATCTGGTTTTTCTCAAATGGCTCCTCTATCTCTTTAAGATGCTGTAAAAGTCTTATATCATTTGAAAATTTATGTGCACTTGCAGCAACACCGGCAAGAACATTCAATACACGTGTATCAAGTTTACGCGAATATGTCTGTCCTGAAACAGGGAAACATTTTTCAAATCCCATCTTCTTTGCAATAATATCATCTAACTTTTTAACCTTTTCCTCATCACCGTCAAAAAGTTCCATGAAACTTGCCTGCGTTCCTGTGGTTCCCTTTGAACCTAAAAGCTTCATAGTAGAAAGAACATATTCAACATCTTCAAGATCCATAACAAATTCCTGAAGCCATAATGTAGCTCTCTTACCTACCGTTGTAGGCTGTGCCGGCTGAAAATGTGTAAATGCAAGTGTCGGCTGGCTTTTATATTTGTCTGCAAATTTTGAAAGTTCGTCAATAACATTGATAAGTTTTTTTCTTACAAGCTTAAGCCCCTCTGTCATAACGATAACATCTGTATTGTCTCCTACATAGCAGGATGTTGCTCCAAGATGGATGATTCCTGCTGCCTTAGGACACTGTACACCGTATGCATATACATGCGACATAACATCATGACGAACTTCTTTTTCTCTCTGTTTTGCCACATCATAGTTTATGTTATCGGCATTTGCCTTAAGCTCGTCTATCTGCTCTTTAGTTACCGCCGGCTCTCCATGCTCATTTTTAAGTCCGAGTTCATTTTCCGCTTCTGCAAGTGCAATCCAGAGTCTTCTCCAGGTTTTAAACTTCTTATCAGGCGAAAAAATGTATTGCATTTCTTTACTTGCATAACGCTCTGAAAGCGGGCTTGTATATCTATCATAACTCATATCTTCTATTCCTTTCCCTTCCGTGATGATAAAACATCATCAGCTTTGTGCCATAGTTTATAATATCAGGTCTGAATTTTTAACTTTTCGTATCATATCGTATCCTGTGTCTGAGGATTACTTTTCAAAATCTCCTCTTATATCCTCCTTAGGAGGCTCTACAGGATAATTTCCGGAGAAACAGGCATTACAATAACCTTTGTCTCCGTCTATAAGTTCACTTAATCTTTCTATGTCAAGATAACCGAGAGAATCTGCACCTATCATCTCACATATCTGTTCTACTGAATGATTGTATGCTATAAGCTGATCACTTGACGGTACATCCGTTCCAAAATAACACGGATACAGAAACGGTGGTGAACTGATGCGTACATGCACCTCAGATGCTCCTGCATCTTTTATCATCTTTACTATCCTTGCACTTGTCGTTCCTCTTACAATGGAATCATCTATCATTACAACTCTCTTGCCCCTTACAACTTCCCTTAACGCATTTAATTTTACTCTTACGCTCGACTCTCTCGCCGACTGCTTAGGTTTGATAAATGTTCTTCCCACATAACTGTTCTTGACGAATGCAATGCCATAAGGTATTCCGGACTCCATTGCATATCCCATAGCTGCCGCATTTCCTGATTCAGGTACACCTACTACGATGTCTGCATCTACCGGATGCGTCTGTGCCAGAATCCTTCCGGCTGTTATCCTCGACGAATTTACTGATATGCCGTCTATGTAACTGTCAGGTCTTGCAAAATAAATATACTCAAATATACATTTTGCCGCTTTTGCCTGTGTCAGACTCTTGTCAGATTTTATGCCATCCTGTGTGATGGTTACAATCTCACCCGGTTCTACATCTCTTATAAACTCTGCCCCCACCGTATCGAGTGCACATGACTCTGATGAAAGTACATATGCATTGTCCCTCTTTCCTATACATAGTGGTCTGAATCCAAATGGATCTCTTGCTCCTATAAGTTTTCTCGGACTTGCCACAACAAGTGAGTATGCTCCCTTAAGCTTAACCATCGCATTTTTAACGGCTTCTTCAACTTTTCCGGTCTTTAGTCTTTCCCTTGCAATAAGATAAGCAATAACCTCTGAGTCGATACTTGTCTGAAAAATAGCTCCGTTCATCTCAAGCTCATTTCTAAGTTCTAATGCATTTACAAGGTTTCCGTTGTGTGCCATTGAGAGAGTACCTTTTATATAGTTCAAAACAAGTGGCTGTGTATTCTCAGCAACACTTGCCCCCGCTGTCGAATAACGCACATGACCTACTCCGATATCACCTGCCATCTTTTCAAGATTTTCTGCATTAAAGACTTCATTTACAAGTCCCATACCTTTGCATACATTTGAATTTCTCGGCGGACCATCTGTCCTGCTGACTGCGATACCACAGCTTTCCTGTCCACGATGCTGTAATGCAAACAATCCATAATAGATTGAAGATGCAACATCATTTCCATCAAGGTCATACATACCAAAAACTCCACATTCTTCTCCGAGTTTAGGTTCCTCTATACCTCTCAGAAGACAACCTTTGCAATCACCTTTCTGACAGGATTTTCTTTCCCCGCAATAATTTGTTTCGTTATTCATTGTTTCCTCCGGATTTGTATTTTAACGCAATTACCACAAATATAATTATATCAATTTTTTACAAAATCGCAAGTTAATATTGATTTTTCGTATAAATATAACAAAAAACGGTTACTTTTCACTCTTCATAAATATAAACACAAAAAAATCTATTGCGGTGTTGTTGTTACCGCCTGTGCCGTTGCAGCCTGTACCGGACTATCCACATTCTCAGGGATTATTCCCCTCATGAATTTAACAGTGAGTATTCTCTGAACTGACTCATCGAGTCTGTCCATACCTATCTCACCTGAGTCTACCGCTGAAAGTATATTTTTATATGCTTCTTCAAAATCCATAGGCATAAGGATTATATCGGCACCTGCCTCGAATGCACCTAGTGCAGCTTCTTCTGACGAGTATTTGTCTGTTATTGATGCCATATCCATAGCATCTGTTATTATAACGCCCTCAAAACCAAGTTCCTCTCTGAGTATGGTCTTCATGATAAGTTCTGACATACTTGCCGGCTGTGCAGTCTCCGTAACCCTGCTTACCGATATATGCGATACCATTACAAAATCGGCACCTGCCTTTATTCCTTTTTCAAAAGGTACAAAATCGACTTTTCTAAGTGCAGCTATACTGCTGTCAATATTTACATTTTCAATATGAGTATCCCCCTTTGACGAACCTTGTCCCGGAAAATGTTTGAGTGTTGCCGAAACATTTGTTGACTGGATACCTTTTACAAATGCCTCCACAAGCTCTGCCACCTTGTCCGGGTCCTTTCCAAATGACCTTGAACCTATCTCGAGATTCAGGTTACTCGTCTTTACATCTGCAACCGGTGCAAAATCAACATTAAAGCCCAGCTTTTTTATATCATTTCCTATGGTTTTTCCCATATTGTTTACATAATCAGCATCTTTCTTTTTGCCAACATCCTCCATTGAAGGATACTTTGTTGTTTTCATATCAGGATTGCCTGCGATTCTTGCAACCTCTCCGCCCTCTTCATCAACCGTTACAAATGCCGGAATGTCAGCAGCTTTCTGAATTTCTTTTATGAGTTTTTTCGTCTGCTTTCTTTTTCCGATATTTCTCGAAAACATTATAACTCCGCCTATGCTGTTTTTCTTAATAGCTTCTTTCATCTTCTTTGAGCATTTTTTCCACTCATAATAACTTCCTTTAGATGAATCGAGCTGTTCAAGATTTACCACAAATAACTGTCCGACTTTTTGTTCAACACTCATATTCTTAAGATACTGTGCTGCCTTTGCAAATGCATCTTCCTTTGACAAAGTTTTTACCTCTGCCTGTTTTACGGTAGACGCAGGTGCCTTTGTATTTTCAGCTTTTTTATCACCGCCGGATAACGAACATCCTGTAAGCGAAATGACAAGCAATAAACTCACCGCTGCCTTTATAATTCCATATGTGCTGTTTATTTTCTTTCTAAACATAATTACCTCTTTCCTGTTTTTAATTACAACGCTCTTGAAAACTCAAAATCTTATTTATGCTCCGGCAAAAAGTTCGCAAAAGCTTTGCTTTTACGAACTCGCGGGTGCATTCACATAGAAATTAGCAGATGCTGTGTGTAAACACCCATATCTGTTAATTTCTATGTTCATTTTTGCCTTCGCGGATATTATATCATATAGCCCTATGATTTTTAATTAATTTTTTCTAAATAAAATCAATTCATCCTCCATTTTTCGCCACTCCAAAAGTCATTTTAACCTTTTTTCAAATTTCTTTCAATTTTTTGTAAATAAGACAACCCACACCGCATATTATGAGATTGTAGATAATTATTAAGTCGATGAAATCGACAAATGGAGGATTTATGAGTGATTTAGCAGCAACAACATGTGGCGGATGCAGCAACGGAGATAGCGGATGCAGTTGGATTATCATTCTTCTTTTACTCTGCTCATGCTGTGGCAACGGAAATGGCTTTGGTTTCGGTAACGGCTGCGGATGCGGTTCTGACAACGGATGCAATTCAATCATCTGGATTTTACTTATTCTTTGCTGCTGTGGCAGCGGTGGTTTCTAAATATCCGCAAAAACAGCAAAACATTTACATTACTTAACGACAATATTTAACAATATTTGGGGAGCCTTAAAAAGGCTCCCCGTTTTTTTGCAAAACAACTATCCGAAACAAAATAAGATTTCGTTTGAAATACTGTTTTTGATTTAAACTAAGTTTTACAACTCATATACTGTTCTTATCACAAACTCAGCTTTATCTGCATCTTCCCTTGTTTTTCTTACACTCTACACATTTCCTGTCTATCTCATAGACCGTATCTTTCTCTATAACAAGCTCCGTATCGTCATCTATTATGATTCTTTTTATCACATTATCACTTTCTTTTTCAACCGGAGTTTTCTCTTTTTTTTCAACAGCTTTAAGTTCTGCGGACTCATTTCCATAATAATAGCATCTTCCCATATTTTTTCTCCGTATATCAGGATATACACTATTATTTTATGTAGCTTTTATATCGAAGTGAAAACCTTAACCGTTGTAATTTTTTATTATTTAAACAAACATTCGCAATCTGCTTCGCTACTTGCTCATGAACTCAGTCGCTTTGTGACCTGTCAGTGGAAGTTTTTATACTATACGCACTAAAAAACCGGACTGCTTATATGCGTTCAAAATACTTTTTAATATTATACATCTTTGATGTCATCGACTCTAAGAGCATATCAAACGCACATATCGCCGCCATAGACTCGACAACTACAACCGCTCTCGGCACGATTATCGGGTCGTGTCTTCCCTTTATCTGAACTTCAATATCCTCACCGTCACGGTTTACGGTCTCCTGACTCCTTGCAATAGATGGTGTCGGCTTAACTGCCGCTCTTAAAAATATATCACTTCCATCACTTATGCCGCCCAGTATCCCTCCGGCATTGTTTGTCTTTTTAGAGACATTTTCTCCGTCCATCTTAAATGCGTCGTTGTTGTCTGAGCCATACATTGAAGCCGCTTCAAAACCTGCACCTATCTCCACACCTTTAACTGCACCTATCGACATAACAGCCTTTGCAAGATTTGCGTCGAGCTTCTCAAAAACCGGCTCTCCTACACCTGTAGGTATTCCTGAGATGACACATTCAATAATTCCGCCCACTGAGTCCTGTTCATTCATCTTCTCCTCAAGAAGCTTTTCGGCTTTATGTGATGCCACAATGTCAGGCATATAAAGAGGACTTTCCATAATCTTATCAAATGAAACATCTGTCGTATCTGCTTCAATGCCGCCTATTGCCTTACTGTATGCCATAACATTAACACCAAGCTGTTTCAATGCCTCGCACGCAATGGCACCTGCCGCGACCCTGCCTATAGTCTCACGGCCTGAAGAACGACCGCCGCCCCTGTAATCTCTGAAACCGAATTTTTCATCAAAAGTATAATCAGCGTGTCCAGGTCTGTAATACTTAGCAATCTCCGAATAATCCTTTGAACGCTGTGTCTTATTGTAAACAACCATAGAGATAGGTGTCCCCGTCGTCTTACCCTCAAAAACACCTGACTGTATCTCGACAAGATCGTCCTCCTTTCTCGGAGTCGAATAACGCGTCTGCCCCGGCTTCCTTCTGTTGAGATACTTCTGGATAACCTCCTCGCTAATCTCAAGCCCTGCCGGACAACCATCAACAACAACGCCAATGCCCTTACCATGGGACTCACCCCATGTAGTCACACGAAACAAATTTCCAAACGATGAACCTGCTGCCATATCAATTTCTCCTTTTTCTAAATTTATATTATTGTTATATCCGCACAATCCTCACAGCCTACATTTTAAAATCAATCAGTAAACTTTAAGCTCCTTCCAAAGCCTGTTATAATACTCCTCCGCATCCTTTCCAAGATACTTAAAGACCTTGCACCTGTCTATAACATCATCTGACGGAAAAATCGCATTTCTCTCTGCCTTTTCCTCGTCATCTATCTGATCTAATACCGCTTCATTAGGTGTTGAATAATATACATATTCAAAATTTGTCATTGCCACATCTTCCCTGCACAAAAAGTCAAGGAATTTGACGGCTCCATCATAATTTTTACCTTTCTTTGGTATAACCCAGCTATCCATCCATATGTCAGAACCCTCTTTAGGAACAACATATTCAAGTTTATCATTGTAGTCCTGTGCGATACTAGCCTCACCTGAATATATAAGTCCCATAGCAGCCTGGTTATTCGCCATATCATCCCTAATCTCATCCACAAGGTAGGATTGTACTATCTCCTTTTGCTGCTTAAGGTCATTAAGTGCAGTCCTCAGCTCTTTTTTATCTGTCGTATTTATAGAATAACCATGTCTTACAAGTGCCGGTATAAAGCTATCCCTGACACTGTTCTGCATGATTATGTTGTTTTTATACTTCTTATCCCATAGGACATCCCAGCTGTCAGGTACTTTATCCACCATTTCAGTATTATACAGTATGCCGACTGTTCCCCAGTAATAAGGAACTGTATAACTAAGTGTCTTGTCAAAACTTTTCGACATATCCCAGTATTTTTGACCAATATTTTTGATATATTTCATCTTATCGTAGTCAATTTTTCTTACATCTTTTTCCTTTATCATCTTGTCGAGCATATAATCAGAACAACAGATAAGGTCATAATCCACCGCACCATTTTTAAACTTTGTGTACATCGCTTCAGGTGTCAGAAACTCCTCATATACCACCTTTATCCCTGTTTCTTTCTCAAATTTATCAAGAAGCGTGGAATCAATATAATCGCCATAATTAAAAACTACTATCTTATTTTTTGAAGAAACATCATTATTTTTACACGCAGTAAGAAAAAAAGTTGATGAGACCGTTATGCTCATAAACAAAACTGCCGCCGTAAGTCTCTTTATGCTTTTTCTCATCATGCCGCTGCCCCCTTCTTTTTCAAAGACATAACGCTTTTTCTGTTTATCACAAACAGCACAATAAGCACTATTATGAATATTATCGTTGACAGAGCATATATCTCCGTCTGAATACCCTTTCTGTACTCCGCATTTATCATTGTAGACATTGTGTGTATTCCCGGTGCTTTAGTGAAATATGTCACTGAGAAATCATCGAGAGACATTGTAAATGCGAGTAAAAATCCTGACATTATGCCCGGCATTATATCAGGGATAACGACTTTCCACATTGCATACAGCCTTGACGCACCAAGGTCTAGTGCAGCCTCGTATGTGCTTATGTTAAGCTGCAAAACTTTCGGCCAGACCGACAAGACCACATACGGTATTATCAGTGTGATATGTGCTACCATCATAGTCGAAAAACTAAGCTCTGTAAACCTCGTAAACAGAAGCATAAGTGCTATACCTGTTACAACATCAGCATTTAACATCGGTATATTTGTAACCCCCATTATCGCAGAGCGTACTTTTTTGCTCATGCCTATCATTCCAATACAGACGAGCGTTCCTAAAATCGTTGCTATAAAACCTGCCGCTGCCGCAAGGATAACGGTCGTATAAAGTGCATTCATTATCGTACCGTCATGGAACAGCTTTTTGTATGCAGCAAGAGAAAATCCTCCCCATACGGCTTTATTCTTTTCTGAGGCGTTGACGGAAGAAATTATCAAAACGCCTATTGGAAGATAGAGCATTATGAGGATAACGGCAAGATATATTTTCTGAAAAATGTTCTTTTTCTTTACCATATACTCTCTGACTCCTTTCCATTATCAAATATCCTGTATATAACGATACTTATAAGAATAAGCACCATAAGTGACATGGACAGTCCCGAACCCGCATGAACATCAGCATATCCTGAATTAAAAGCCTGCTCAATGGCATTACCGATAAGATATATCTTACCGCCGCCAAGCATATCCGCTATGACGAACTCGCTCATTGACGGAACAAGCACCATCGTTATGCCGCTTACTATCCCCGGAACACTCAACGGGAGAATTATCTTTCTAAGCACGACCGAATTGGTGGCTCCGAGGTCTTTCGCCGCATTTATAACATCCTTGTCTATCTTTACGACAGCATTGTATATCGGCAGAACCATAAACGGAAAATAATCGTATGCCGTTCCAAAGATAATGGCGGCTTTCGTGTTCATTAGATACACTTTTGAAAGACCAAGCATTGTAAGAAATTGGTTTAAAAATCCATTATTTAGTAAAATAAGTCTCCACGCAAGTGTCCTCAGCATGAAATTCATCCACATAGGCAGGATAAATATCATAACGATAAAGCTGTTTTTGTCCGTCGAATATTTACTCAATATTACTGCAAGCGGAAATGCAAGCAAAAGGCAGACAACCGTCACGATAAGAGACATTTCAAAACTTAACAGAAGCGGTTTTGCATTAACCGGGTCTGCGATGGCTGCAACATATTTAAAAGTAAATCTTCCGTCTGAATTTGTAAATCCGTTGTAGATGATAAGTCCGAGAGGAATCACCGTAAACAGCAGCATCCAGATAACATACGGTCCTGCCAGAAGTTTGGAACCGAGATTTTTTAACTTACCCATAAAATCACTCCTCTCCTACTCCTCAACAAGTACCTTTTCGTCTTCTGACTCAGGCTTGTTCATAATCTGGATATTGAAAGGATCTACCCAGAGTCCGACTTCTTTTCCCGGCTCCGCCATGACTGTACTGTGCACAAGAAATGTAAATCCACAGGCATCTATCTCCATCTCATAGTGAACGCCCTTAAATATTGCTGAAATAACCCTGCCGTTTATTATACCTTTGTCCTTTTCAGTGATAACAAGATCCTCAGGTCTTATGACAACATCAACCGGCTTGTTTGTACCGAAGCCCTCATCGACACACTCAAACTTAGTACCGAGAATATTTACGACCCTGTCCTGAACCATCGTCGAAGCTATAATATTACTCTCACCGATAAAATCGGCAACAAATGCATTCTGCGGCTCATTGTAAATATCTTCTGGAGTGCCTATCTGCTGGATATAGCCCTGATTCATTACAACTATAGTATCAGACATTGTAAGAGCTTCCTCCTGGTCATGCGTTACATAAATAAAAGTAATGCCAAGCTCATTTTTAAGCCTGATAAGCTCGTATTGCATATCCTGACGCATCTTAAGGTCGAGTGCCCCAAGCGGCTCATCAAGAAGAAGCACCCTAGGTTCATTTACGATGGCTCTCGCTATCGCAATCCTCTGCTGCTGGCCTCCTGAAAGAGAGTCCGGCATACGCTTCTCAAACCCGTCAAGATTTACAAGTTTCAACGCGTATTTTATCTTGTCCTTTATATAAGACTTTGATTTATTTTTAATCTTAAGTCCAAAAGCGATATTTTCTTCTATATTCATATGCGTAAATAACGCATATTTCTGGAAAACCGTATTTAAGTTACGCTCATTAGGCGGCATATTTGTAATATCTTTTCCGTCGAATATGACCTTGCCCCTGTCAGGAGTCTCAAAACCACCTATTATCCTGAGTGTCGTTGTCTTGCCACATCCACTCGGTCCAAGCAGTGTCAAAAATCTGTTTTCATTCATAAAAAGGTTCATATCATCAAGAATGACCTTATCCCCATAAGATTTTGTAATTCCTACCAAATCAATAAGTTTCTTCGCCATTTATTTCACTCCAGTCTTTCTTCTAATGTCTTGTGCAGATAATGTAAAAATATTGCTGATACAATATTTTGCCGCAAAACAATGGCGGCATCACTTTGCAGCAAGCTGCTCAAAATAATGATTACTTTCAAAATGTTATCAATATATCTGCATAAAATCAATTATATATCATAAAATCAATTTAGAAAATACTTTAAAGGAGAATTATATTGGAATTTTCAAACGAACATCAACGCCGTCTTGCGATGCTCAAAGCGGCACTGCCATATGTTCCTCCACATAACAAAAAAGCCATGGAAATAATACTCCAGGCTGATAATCTCATTTCGCTGGCAACAGAAGTCTCACAAAATGACGACGAGATGACACTGCGTGCAGCCCAGGCAGAAGCCGCTGCCACTCCGGCAGTTTATGAAAAACTGCTTCTAAACATAAAAGACTATTGCACACCTGCCGAGTCAGAGGTAGTCCGTATGCTGTTAAATTTCCTGCACGCCGGCGAACTGTTTAAAAATTACAGAGATTTTGCAAAAACACATTCTGCCGTCAAAAGTGAGGAATACAGCGAAAACAGTACACAAAATTTTATGATGGAGTTTCTAATGTCACAGCTTTCACCACAGCAGCGTACAACATTTGAACAGGTATCCAAAGTCATGAACAATAAAAAAGGAGAAGACAAAGTATATGAATAACTGGAAAAATAACAAATCTTTTATGCAGATGGATCCAGGCAAACAGCATATGGTGGAGCTTCTCGTAAACTCGCTCCACGGCAAAGACCTAAACGAGGCACTGCCAATCCTCGCAAACTGGAAAGACAAACTAAGAACAGAACATATAAGTTTCACTGCTGAGGAAGATAAACTTCTCACTGACATCTTCATTGAAATGCTCCCTCCAAAACAGAAAAGCCAGTATGAATTTCTACGGTCTTTTTTGTAAAAATAATATATACCATATCAGCTCAGTTTTATTATGCTAATAATACACTAAGCCATTTTCTGTTGACCTTTGCATCAATTTATAAAAATCTCAATATATTTTTTAAAGCTGAGACTACTTACGGCACAGACATAACCTTTTGCGGCTGCTCTTGCAGCCTCTAAAGGATGTGTCAGTAAATCCCTGACAAGCATAGCCGCACCTGTCATATCCTCAAGCGAATACATAAAAATGTTTTCACCGTCAACAAATTTCTTTTCAAGATAAGTACTCTCATCTGTCACGCAGACACAACCGTTACACATAGCAAGTGCTATGCGGTCATGCTGCCCAGCCTTAAACCACGGCAGAACATTCAATGCAATCTTAGTATCAGCGTATAATTCAGGAAGTTGTCTATAATCAACCTCACCACATATATTTATCTTTCCCTTAAATCTACCCTCGCTTTTTTCCACATTTCCACACTTTTCTACAAACTTTTCCCATCCATGTCCGAATATATCAACATCGATGCCGTTTCTTAACATCTCCATTAACAATTCTTCCCTGATAACCGCTCTTATAAACATATCCGCCAAAAAATTAAGTTCAAGACCATCTGCAAAAGCTGCAGCTGTTTTTCTTAATACTTTTTCATCCTGAAAATCTTCATCTGTTTCTTTTGTTGCTTCCCTGCCTTCAAAAGATATACCTTTTTCCTCCGTTATATCTCCCAATGCAAAAGTGTAAGCATTTTCTATTGTTTCACACGGGTTTTCCAACAGATAACCAGCCATCTTGTTAAATATCTGCATACTATTTATAAATTCCTGTGCCGGTTCTTTGTGCATAGTTTGAAAATTTTTAATTTCCACACTATCTCCGCCACTTCGCATGGCAAGTGCAACAATATCCTCCGATGATGTATAAGTTCCGGTAAAAAGAACATCCCTGCTCCTCTCATTGTATGGGACAAGATTTTTCGCCGTATCAGCCGGCAAAGGCATCACGATAACCTCCTTAATATGACTGTAATGCTTTCTGATATACTCTGCATGAGTCTCATCAAGACACACTACTCTTATATTCTTAAGAGGCTGCCTCAAGACACTGTTGTGGTAAAGAGGATGGTCAAGAATAATATGCCACAACTTTACATAGTCGCTGCCGCTGTTATCATTTTTAATGTCAAATATGTAATTTTCTCTGTCATACTTCACGCTGCCGCCTGCACATTCTGTCCCGGCAACATAACTCTCTGCATTATAATTATCATAATAATTTTTAGGAAATATATACGAAAAAATATCCGTATTAAAATCTATTATATCCGTAACTTCATTTAATCTTTCATACTTTTGCACAAATCTTTCAGCATCTTCCTTAGAATTTATATCTACTATCTCCGAACTTATCCCAGTCTTTTTAAACTCCTCGTTGATACGCTCCGCAAAGTATGATGTCGAACCGTAACAGACATTTCCTTTTTTTAGTATTATAATGTGTTTTTTCATATGACCTCATCCCCACATTTTTAATAATAAACTCCAATTTCAAATGTTTAGGCAAAACAAAATCTTTTGTATAACTTTTTCCCGATTATTCACCGCCTTACAATAGCCGTCACAAGTTTCTCAACCTCTCTTGATGGTTCTTTAAGGTCAGGAATACATATAACCGGGATTCCTGCAGCTCTTGCCGCCCTTATTCCATTTTCACTGTCCTCAAGCACAAGAGCTTTCATTGGAGATACATTAAGTCTCTCGCAGGCATAGATAAAAATATCCGGCTCCGGCTTTGATACCTTAACTTTATCCCCACCAATCACAACATCAAAAAAGCCGTCAAGTTCTGCCTGTTTCAAATATTTCTCAACAAGTTCAGTCTTTGTCGATGAAGCAACCCCACATTTAATATTCCCTGCTTTTAACTCCTGTAAAAGCTCTCTTATCTGAGGTTTAACCGAAAGACCAATAGTTTCTGAAATCATTGCCATTCTCTCCTGTGCCTTTCTGCTACACTCCTCAAAAGGATAATCATAACCAAATTTTGACTGCATAAAATCAACAAGCTTTTTTCCACCAAGACCAAGTGTCTCTGTGTAAATTTCCCTCGTCAGTACATAGCCATGTTCTTTCATCGCAACCGCAAGCTGTTCCATAAAAACACGCTCAGTATCAAAAATAAGACCATCCATATCAAAAATAACCGCCTGCTTTGACTTCACACTACGAACAGCCTCCAAAATATCGTTATATTCTCTAACCACTCTTATACTTCCCTTCCTATTCCCAGTTTAATAAACATTTGCGAAACTCCTATAATACATAATTAAATTGTGCAGCTAACACAGCCTATATCCGTTTTCGCAATTCACTATTAAAATTTAATAACTGCTGTTTTCCCTGTATTCTTTTGGTGTACATCCTATCGTATTCAAGAATACCCTGTTAAAATAACTTATATTATTAAATCCTGACAGATTTGCTATCTCACCTATCTTTTTCTCCGTATCCTGCAACAATTTGCAGCTTTGCAATATCCTGTATCTCATAAGATACTGTATCGGAGACAGTTTCATCGTCTGCTTAAAAACCCTGCTGAACTGCCCCTCACTCATAGGAAGTATCGCCGCAAGCTCTCCTAGTGTTATCTCATACGCATAATTTTCTTTAATATAGGAAATAACAGGTTCAAGTCTCTCAGAATAACGGCTCTCTATATCGTTGTCTTTCTGTGCACGAACACCATTTTTATCAAGAATATCCCATATAGCCAAAATACGGCTTCTTATCATAAGCTCAAACGGTTCTAGCTCATGCTCCGGACACTCTCCTATTTCATGCAGATAATTCCTTATATCTTTCTGCCAGCATTTATCTTCATCCTCACTCACGGGCATAAATTCCGGAAATACATACTTATCATTTAATATTGGTCTTATAAATTTCTTAGAAAAAATGCTATGTATATCCTCATTAAGCACATGATATGAAAAATCAATGGCATAAAATGAACATACTCCGCCACAAATATTTTTTGCCGTATGAAGATAATTTGAATTTATAAATACTATATCTCCAGGATTCATAACATATTCCCTGCCCTCAATCGTAAACAGCACTTTCCCCTCAGTCAGAACAAGAAACTCAAATTCCTGATGCCAGTGAACATAAAACATTACATCCGTATCCGCCGGATATTCAAGTTTGTGAAGTCCAACCGGAAACTGAGCCGTACCATGTTTTTCTTTTTCTTCGTATTCCTTTTTTCTGCTCATCTTTCCTCCTCATCTCCAAATGTTTTTATAAAATTCATTATTAAATGTGTAATCATACCACGACAGGCATTATCAAACTTCCACAATAAAGCATCTTTATTTCATTTACCGCATATATCTTTTTATCCACTTTTTCACTTTGCACATATGTCTTTCTCATTCGTGTTTGTTGTGCTTTACCGCATATATGCCGGCTTTATCCACTTTCCTCTAGCTTTTCTGTTCTTAAAAGCATCTTTCTTATTATTGTACCCTGTCACACATACATACTGGTATCTGCTCGCCTTTTTAAGTGAACGATAAACCTTTTTAAGACTTATCCATCTGCGGTTGTGCTTCGGATCACCTGAATCAGCTAGAAATACCCTGTCACGCTTCTTATCATATGCAAAAATAGTAACATAATGTCCGGGCGTGCCTTTCCAAAAACAAGTCGAATCATAACTGCTGACAAGCACAACAGCACATTTTGACTTCGCAATATCCCGCCTAAACGAAGAATATCTCTTCGGCTTTCTCTTAGGTCCGCAATAAATACCTGCCTTTCGCATACCAACCACCATATATTTCCAGTCGATTGCACCTACCCCCCAGTAGCCTGTTTTCTTCTTTACGAAATTTCGCATATCTACCGGTGATGCCTTATATGTTTCCGAAGTGATAGATGAATAAACATTTGCCATGCAGCAAAGACCACATCCATACGCACCAAACTTTCTTCCGCCAATATACGCATCTCCCCAGTAACCCGACCACGCAAGCTTCTTTTTCCATGCCTTTGGTCCCTGAAAATATGAATAAAGATATCTTGTGTCAACAGTGTTTTTCTTTGCCGGAACTTTTGTCTGCACCGGAGCAGGTGCAGCAGTCTGAACAACCTCCTCCGTAGGCTGCGGGGTCATGGTATCAGCCGGTGCTTCCGTAACACTTGCTTCTTCGCTTTCTGAAAAATGTCTCACAAAATCATGTGCCAGACCGGTTTTAAAAGTTGCAAATGCCACAATTGCAAGAATACACACCGTTGTGATAATATGCAATCTATATGCCTTTAACGGATTTTTTCTCTTCCACATTCTGAAAGTTTTTTTAATTTTTCTCATCAGCCTTACAATATAAGGCTTTTTTCTTTTCTTATTTGCCATGTTTTTTCCTTTTCTGTTCTTTGTTTTTGTATTTTCCTCTTATACAGTTCTACTTTCCTTTCATTATATCCACATAATTCGATGTTAGAGTCAAAAGGTATTTTGACCCTAACTGATGCTCCGGATTGCTTCATTGCTATCTACTTTTGACCCTAACATCATAGTATAAAACATAATCTCAATTCTTTCCATTAAAATTTAATAAAAAACAAAAAAAAAGAGCAAAACCAGCGTTTTGCCTTGACACCACCACTACATTACGAGCATTTTACTATACATAAAAAAATGATGAAATCATTCAAAAATAATTTCATCATTTCTCTACCCTTTTTTCTACCCTTTAAATTTTCCCGACTCCCTATTTTCAATCATACCTTTTATATGATGTCCTACACTTATATGTATGAGAGACTTACCAGCTACATTACCCGATGCAGCAGACATTTATACAACCGTGATAAAACACCATAACCCTTTCCAATACCCTTTTTATCCTTGAAAGATTTAGCTGCCGTTCACACTATAAGTATCATCAACGGCTTCTACCCGTTAATCTTTCAATCTTGTCTCTCTTAATCATCATTAACTTAGTTGCTGCTCACACTTTCACTGTCACCGGCAACTAGACTTTCTCAATGACTTTTTACATTTTTTATTTTACTCATTTTCGCCTAAAACTCAACACTTTTCGCATAATTTGGTCTGAAATACATATATTCTGGTCTGAATTGCAATTTTGTAAAATGAATGAATCTGTGATATAATAATATTTAAATATACTTGTATTAAATAAAGTAAAATTTTGACTACGATATTAATTTGAGAAATACAGCAATTAGTTTCAGAGCAAAAAACAAATTGCTTTTATGGTATCTATCCCACAAAAAAGTTGCTCAGGAATGAGGATGATTATGTTTACGGTACTTATTTTAGAAGATGACTATGAACAGCAGAAAGCTGTCAGCAAAATAATAAATGAACACTACAAAGACTGGCAGATTTTTATAGCCGGTACATATAAAGAAGCCTGCAACCTTACATCAACAAAATGTTTTGATCTTTTTTTACTTGATATTGAGTTAAAGCATGAAAACGAAAATGATCTGGACTGTGACGGACTTGATTTTGGAAAATATATACGAAGCATCGAGCATTACCTTTACACACCGATAGTTTATATGACAGCACTCCCTGATAGGATATTCTTTGCCCTTCAGGAGATACATTGCAGCTCATATCTGGTAAAACCATTCACCTCATATAAACTCATAGAAACACTTGACTATATAATAGGTGAACATAGAGAAAACAAAAAAGAAAAGATAACTTTAAAAGACAGTAATGGTGTATATCTCCATTTACTGCTTGATGACATAGACTACATTGAATCAACCAGCAAAGAAACTGTCGTTTACACACATGACGCAAATATTAAACTCACAAATATGACAATAAATGAACTGCTTGATATATTTCCCGACAATTTCATACAGTGCCACAGAAAATATATCGTAAACCTGCATCATTTTTATTCATATGATAAATCAACATTCATAATACAGGTTGGAAAACACTCCATTCCACTTGGAAGAAAACACAAAAAGGACATAGAAGAACGACTTCATTTGATTTAAAATTTTTTATTCAAATCCCCCGATGGAATCCATCGGGGGATAGGTCGGTTTCCTCATATGATACTCTGTTGTATATACAACTTTAGAGACACGCTGCTGATATTTTCTTTATAATCTCTTTTACATAATCCTCTGATTTTGACACTTTCTTTGCTATGTCAGATACTGACATATTGCAATCCGTGTATAAAGTCTCTATTCTGCCTTCTTCTCTACCTTTCTCAATTCCTTTTTCTATCCCTTTTTCCATCCCTTTCACCATCCCTTTTTCCATCCCTTCTACCATTCCTTTTTCCATCCCTTCTACCATTCCTTTTTCCATCCCTTTTTTCCAGCCTCTGTTCATCGCCTGCTCTTCATTAGCTTTTATCTCTTCCTTAAAAAACTCTCTTAATACATCATTCATAATACCTGTCCCTCCATTCTTTATACTGTCAAATAATTCTTGGTTTGACGATACCATTATCCCTAACAATGAATTTATACAATCTTTTTCAAACGGCTCATGCATTTCAAATGCTTTATCTAAAAAATCATCTACAGTACTTCTCTTCAGTCCTCGTTTCAGTGTCTTTAGGAATATATGTTCTTTTTCTCCGACTTCTGCCGTGACTACTACCTGTGTTTTTATAAATCCGTCTTTTTCTATGTAGTATATGCCACTCGTTTTTTCATATACTTTGTAGCTGTTTTCTTTAAACCATCTCAAAAGCTTTTCAGGTTTTCTTTCTCTTACAAGCGTAATCGTGATGCTGTTTATGTCTATATCACCTACATATTTTTCACTGCTTTTGTACAAATATGCATATGCCATTACTTTGAAATATGTGTCTTCATTTAATGTATCATTTTCAGACTTATACTCCATTATGTTATGTTTCTGAAATATCTGACCTATATCGTTCGCTATTTCAAAGTCGCCTGTTTTTTCCACTACAAGCAAATCTATAAGCAACGGCTTTCTACTTAGCGGATATTCCCTGTGAAATTCCAGCCTGTCTGCGTACTCTCTAAGCTCCAGTTCCATCGCTGCACAAAATCCCAAATGCCACTGTATATCATTTTCTTTCCCCATAATGTCTCCTTTCCTATATTATACATACCATATAATAAAAATGCAATGTTTTCTCCTACTTTTGCAAACATTTGTTTGTTTTTTGTATTTCTATCATAGCATATAAACAAATGTTCGCCAATATGTTTTTCTGTATGAAGTATTTACAAAAAGCTGCTGGAAACATGATAAAACTGTGATATTTGTGGCAGAAAAAAAGACCGCATAAAAGCAACATATCGTGAAAAAGATGGCATAGTTTTATTATATAAACGACTTACAGGTTCAGAAGTTGACTGTTCAGGTCAAATATGTTAATGGGATGCCATTGTACCGCCAGGAAAAAGACTGGCTGCAGTATGGTTTTGAACTAAGCCGTGCAACAATGGCGAACTGGGTTATAGAATGTACCGATAAGTATCTTCGGGTATTGTACGAATTTTACCACAGACTGCTGTTAAGCAGAGAGTTTGCTATGGCAG